>JGI11754J13217_1000006_pt1 | contig 19940 bp, 17 predicted proteins | sample DeeseametaMP0103_FD_13217 | JGI IMG/M metagenome (IMG submission 13217)
CTCAGAATTTTGGCGCCCAGAGCATTAAGTCGTTTGTCAATTGTTTCATATCCACGGTCAATCTGGTCAATATTATGAATTTCCGTAATGCCTTTTGCACCAAGTGCTGCAATCAATAAAGCCATTCCTGCCCGAATATCCGGAGAAGAAACCCTTGCCCCTTTGAGTGGCGTAGGTCCTGAAACAACTGCTCGATGCGGATCACACAGAATAATTTGTGCTCCCATTTCTATCAGCTTGTCTACCCAAAACAAACGGCTTTCAAACATTTTTTCAAAAATCAAAACCGCACCGGAACATTGTGTGGCAACTACTGTCATAATACTGGTTAAATCTGCTGGAAACCCCGGCCAGGGTGCATCATCAATTTTTGGGATTCCTCCACTTAGATCCTTCCTGACGATGAGTTTTTGTTTTTTTGGTATAAGCAAATCGTCGCCTTCAACCTGAATTTCTACTCCCAGTTTTTCAAACATTAGTTGAGTCATACGTAAATATTGCACACCGGCATTCCTGATGCGCAATTCACTTCCAGTAACAGCGGCCAATCCAATGAAAGAACCAACTTCAGTGTGATCCGGCTGAATCGTGTACTCTCCTCCACTCAATCCGGACACGCCTTCAATGACCAGTAAATTACTTCCTATACCTTCAATATTTGCTCCCAGCAACTTCAGGAAATGACACAGTCCCTGAACATGTGGTTCACAAGCCGCATTGTAAATATTTGTTTTTCCCTGTGCTGTAACTGCAGCCATGACCGCATTTTCTGTAGCCATGACGCTGGCCTCATCAAGATAAATTTGTGTTCCTTTTAAACCAGAGGTCTGCATCTGATAAAACCCATTTTCATTTAGATCAATTCTGGCACCAAGCTTTTCCAGTGCCGAAAGATGGGTTTGCACAGGTCGTAAACCAATTCTGTCTCCCCCTGGAGCAGGCAAAACAATTGATTTCTTGCGGGCAAGAAGGGGCCCTGCAAGGAGGAACGATCCACGAATCCTAGAGGCCTGAGTTGAATCAGGATTGGCAGATTGAAGATTACCGGGATCAAAACTAAATGAATGTTTATCAATTTGCTTTACTTCTACACCTAGACTTTCCAACAGTCCGCGCATAATAGTGATGTCAAGAATGTCTGGAACGTTATGTAAAATAACAGGTTCTTGTGCCAGTAAAGTTGCAGCAAGAACAGGGAGAGCCTCGTTTTTGTTGCCTGAAGGAGTGATGCTTCCAGAGAGAGGAATTCCACCATGCACTACAAATTTTTCCATTTAAATTTATTTAAATATAAGAGTTTTTAAAGTCTTTTAATGTTTTGATTGAACGTCCAGAAAGTCAGCTATTAACAGTCCACGTAAGTTACGCAGAATAAGGTACATACTATTATTTGTTAAAACTCCTTTGTTAAAAACCCAAACCTCGAACAGTTTATCTCATTTCTGTGTAGTCACTTCCTAAGTGATGTCGTAAACGCTCCAAATTACCGGGAATTGCTGTTAGTGTCATTAAAATGCCCTCCTCCTGGTAATCAATGTTGTCCACCCTGCTCAATTCGTAAATATTAGCTAACTTCTGTGAGTGCTGATAATCCAGACGAATTGTCATTGTTTTCATTCGTTCATTAAAAAATAGCAGTATCTGTTTTCTTAATTGTTCAACAAAAGCTGAATTTTTTTCCAATCCGTTTTTTCCTCCATTTTCGCAGGAACCAAATACTGCTTCCGGAAAAGATTTCTCCAAGATCAGTAAACGTGTAGGAGAGATCCGGTCTATTTTGTTAAATACTTTAATAATTGGAATACAGGCTGCGTCCAAATCTTCCAAAACCTCAGAGGTTGTTTGCAAATGTTCTTCGATGTTATCGTCGGCATCAATAACCTGCAGCAGCAGATCTGCATCTCTCACGGTGGCTAATGTGGAACGAAAAGCTGCTATTACTTCATGTGGAAGATTACTGATGAAACCAACGGTATCCGAAAGCAAAACTTTGGGTCGAGAATCCTCTTCTAAAAGACGCGTTGTCGAATCGAGCGTGGCAAACAAACGGTCTTCAACTAACAAACCGGAATTGGTGAGCGCATTCATTATAGTGGACTTTCCGGCATTGGTGTAGCCGATCAAACTCACCTGCAAACAATTGGAGCGTCTTTGCTTCTGAGTGTTGCGTTCCTTTTCTACACGTATTAACTGACTTTTGTAACGAGTAATTCGCTGGCGCAAAAATTGTCTGTCTTTTTCAATCTGCTTTTCACCTGTTCCTCTTGATGCGCCAATTCCTCCACGTTCCCGGTCAAGATGTTTCCACAAACCCACTAAACGTGGTAATAAGTATTCAGACTGAGCCAAGCCTATTTGCAGCTTTGCCTCACTGGTACGGGCATTTTTTGCAAAAATATCTAAAATTACCTGGGTACGATCCAGCACTTCGCAGTCCAATAATTTTTCTAAATTTTGCGTTTGTTTAGGACTAAGTGGATTGTCAACAAGTACTGCATCCACCTCATCAATGTGTATTCTGGATTTAATTTCAGTGAGCTTACCCTTTCCAAAATAATATGCTGGATGTATTTGTGTGCGGGCCTGAACGATTTGTCCGGTGACTTTCCCACCGATAGAATAGACAAGTGATGAGAGCTCATCCAGTGAACTCTGGACCTCTGAATTTGATCTATGTGGTAACTGCAGCGAAACAAGTAATGCGCGGTCCCAATTTTTAAATAATCTGCTATCGCTCAAATAACCTCAGGATATTTACTAAAGTAGTGTTATATTATCGGGCAGAATTGTAGCATATAATTAGGGTAAATGTACAATGAAATCTTTTGCGCGAAATCAACAGGGTTACCAATAATTATGATCAGCATTCCATCTATTTAGAATTCTGTGAGAAAGCCCACTGTAATTCTAATGTGTAAAGAATCGGTTGTTAACATAGATTTCATGCATTTCACGCTTTAGTGTTTTACCGGCAATATTTCGCGGAAAATCTTCAAGTACTTGTACATCAGCCACACGCTGAAATTTTGCGTCCACACGTTGATTGATCCAGGTTTTTAAATCCTCTTCAACAACATTTTGCTCTTTATGAAAAATGACAGCGGCAATCGGGATTTCTCCCCATTTTTCATCAGGAATTCCAAATATTGCAACTTCTGAAACCGCCGGATGTTGGATTATTACTTCCTCAATATCTTTGGGATATACATTGACACCTCCGCTGATGATCATGTCTTTAACACGATCCACCAGGAAAAGGAAACCGTCCTCATCAATAAAACCCAAATCTCCGGAATGAAGCCAGCCGTCAACAATAGTTTTTTTTGTTAAATCCGGACGTTTGTAATATCCGGGCATCATCATTGGACCCCGACCACAGATTTCTCCAACCTCATCAGGTTCACATTCTTCGTCGTTTTCACGCAGAATTCTGATGTCGATAAATGATGGGGCAGATCCGACAGATCCGATTTTGCGCAGGGCATCGTCACGATCCAATACGGAAAAGAAACCTTCAGTGACACCGTACAATTCGTAAAATATTCCCGGCAGTACTTCATTCAATTTGTGTTTGTATTCCAGCAGCAATGGAGCACCAACGTTCTGAAGCATTTCCAGCGAACCCAGTTTTTCCGGCATAAATTCCGGATGATTGAGCAGGGCCATTATTTGTGCGGGTACCATGACGATGTGCGTTACTTTTTCTTCCTCAATTGTCTTTAAAACTGCTCCTGCATCAAAGCTGTGGTGTAAAATATAAGTTGCTCCCAAATACATCCATGGCATCAAATCCAGCATTGCTCCGTTAAAAACAATCGCTCCGGCATGCAGCACAATGCTTTCCGGAGACATACGCCAGGCTGAGGCGAAATGGGTGCAGTAATTCGCACGGACATAATGAGTGTGAATAATCCCTTTAGGCGCACCGGTTGTACCACTTGAATACATGATGTTGTAGATATCACCATCCACTATTTTGGCATCCGGCGGCTCCGTTTCTTCTGCTCCGGAAATAAAATTCGCATAAGACTTAAATCCGGAAACTGTAAGTCCACTGCTGTGCCTTTTGCCGTCACCAACGAGTATCCAATGCATATTTTGAATAGCTGGTAAATCTTTTTTTATGCTCTGCAATGTTTCTGCAAAGGATGCATCTGCAAAAACAATCTCTGTATCAGAATCACGGAGCAGTGTCGTTAATCCGGAAGCCTGCAGTAAAGGACTGCCTGGTACAATCACGATTCCGGTTTTGGCTGCAGCCCAGTAAAGCAGCATCAATTCTTCACAGTTTGGCAGAACCGTCGCCATTTTTTGCCCCTTTAGAATGCCCGCAGCCAGCAAGGCATTAGCCAGCCTGTTTACACGAATATTAAGTTCGCAGAAGTTTAATCGTTCCTCACCGATAACAAAGGCAAGGTGCTTGGAACGGTAACGGGCATGTCTTGGCAGTAAAGATCCAATGTTCATTTGTTTATTATTTTCTGTGTTAAAAAAAATATCTAACAGGTAGTTTATTTATAGTGATGTGATAAATAACATAGACTCTTTGCACTTTCAAGTAAAAGCTGGAATCATCAATATGAGGTTTAGTAAACTTGAAAAAAACACTTCAGGACAAGAATCAATACTGCCCTACAAAATGAAAAAGAATAACATACATTTCAAATGTTTCGTAATTCTGCTGTCACTGTTTTTGGCAAGCTGCAGTATTTTGGGAAGTTCACGGGAAAGGGGGATAGCTGCAGTGCAGCCTCCACCAGAAGCTCCTTTGCTGGCAGAAGTGCTGATGCATCTGCAATTGGATTATGTTGAGCCAGAAAAACTTGATCCTGAAAGCTTGCTTCAAGGCGCATTGACAGAACTTGGGCGGATGATTCCGGAAGTAACAGTTGTACCTGAATTGCAGGATAAAACTTTGGGTCCAGTTTTGAACATAAGTTTTAAAACCGAAAAAACTCTCTTACCGGTTTCAAAAATTGCAGGGCTGTATGATTTGCACATTGCCTTGCAAATGCTAATGAAACGCCTTTTAGAAATGAATCCTCAACTAACACAGTTAAAAATAGAGCAGATGTTCGTTCGTGGGATATTGAATCAGTTAGACGCCTATTCTGTTTTTCTGCCGCAGGAAATTTATAATGAATTCAACATCAATATTGGTGGTCAATTTGCCGGAGTTGGTCTGGTTGTTGGAACACGAGATGATCAACTGACTGTAATTGCACCAATGGACGGCAGTCCCGCAGCACTTGCCGGAATGAAGCCGCTTGACAGAATTGTGGCAGTTGACGGAGAAANAACTGAACACATGACCCTTGATGAAATCCTTCATCGTCTGCGGGGAAATATTGGAACACCTGTTACGCTCAGTGTTTTACGTAAGGGACATGCAAAGGCTTTGCAGTTTGAACTCTTACGTGAAGATATTCAGGTCGAAAGCGTCGAAACATATGATTTGTCAAGCAGCAAGCAAACTGTTAGTTATGTTCGTATAAAAAATTTTCAAATTGACACATCCCGAGAACTTAAAAATAGAACTTAAAAATAAGCTTGGTTCTTTGAACATGGTTGATGGAGTGATTTTGGATTTGCGCAATAATCCCGGAGGATTGCTGGAAGAAGCAATTCGAGTCAGTGATTTGTTTTTGCCCGGGAAAAAACGCATCGTAAGCACAAAAGGGACTGTCGTTTCCTCAGTCCATGACGCAAAACAATTTTTTGCTGCAGAACATTTATTGAACATTCCACTGGTTTTGCTGATAAATCGAGGGAGCGCTTCTGCTGCAGAAATTGTTGCTGCTGCCTTAAAACAAAATGAGCGTGCAATTGTGATTGGCGAACAAAGTTTTGGCAAAGGTACAGTTCAAACACTTTGGGATTTAAAAGACGGTTCAGGACTGAAATTAACCATAGGAGAGTATTTAACACCTTCCGGACGCTCAATTCACAATATAGGTGTCATGCCGAATCTGCGGCTTATTCCTGTTACTGTTCCAGAGCTCAAGAACGGGGAAACAGAGCTTGGCAGACAGGAAATTTTCACTACCGAAAAACGGTTCGGTCTGCTTTCAGATTTTGATGCAGAAAACAGGGTAAATGATTTAGATCAGCTCAGTATCAGTTATTTGTCACATACTCCAATTCTGAATGAAGATTCTGAAATAATTGATAATAATTTGAAGATAGAAAAATTAAAAGCAGATATATTTGTCAAAACTGCAGAACAGTTACTATCTCAGTGGAATCCTAAAAATACAAACTCTGTTATTCAGAAAATATCCAGGGAAGCAGAGCAAAAAGAATCTGAAATAATTACAGAAGCACTGTCAAAGCACGGAATTGATTGGAGTTTGAATCCGTTCATAAAATCAGCAATCTCCGGAAATGCTTATTTTAACCTGGTCTGCGGAAATGATTTCTACAGATCTTTTGCGGGTGAAAGTTAATCTCCGGAATTCTGGTAAAATTGACGCGCAACGTTTGATTGCGGTAACACGGGCCAGTAACGGGATACTGGATAGCCTGGAGTTTCCCATCGGAAAACTTGTGTCTGAAGAAAATACATCCCGCACNATTGACGTTAAAATTCCTGCGGGAATGATGGAGGAGCAAGAACCGGTAGAAATTCTGCTTTTTGATCATAACTTGAAAAAATTAAAATCAGTACGAAGGCAACTGCATTTTTCACCGAAACGGAATCATTCTTTTTGGTTGAGAATGAAAATATTTGATAATGGGAGGTTTGGCAGTCGTGGTAATGGTGACGGAAGAGTTCAAACCGGAGAAACCATCGCACTTGCATTTAAAATTGAAAATAAAAGCAAAAGTACTGTTCCTGAATTGTTGCTGAAACTGCGAGGAACTGAGGGTGCATTTAGAATTAATCGAGGAAAACTTTTATTGAAAAATCTCGAACCTCATAAAAAACAAAAAGACTATTTTCTTTTTAAGAGTTTAATGGACTCCGGGACTTTAGGAAAAATCAGCCTGGAGATGGTTGATATTAAAGCTGGTACTCCAGGAATTGTCTACCTTTGGAATTTGAACAATATGTTTCCGGAACAGAAACTTGTCACACCGGAGCTACTGGGAGTCAGTTGGCAAGACAAAGATGGAAATTATGTGGAATCTGAAACTGATTTGAGTTCCTTGATTTTACAGGGGAATGTAAGCAATGTTAATGATGTACGAGATGTTTATGTTTACTTAAATAATAAAAAAGTGTTTTATTCTTTGAACAGAAACTCAGGTCAACAAGACAAAAACACAGAATTCCACTTTCAAACTGAAGTAAATTTGGATACCGGAAATAATCAAATCTCAATATTTTCACGGAGTCGCTCAGGTTTTACCTCTGAACGCAGATTAAGAATATTCCGGAAGCAATGAAGAGTAGAATGTTCAAAAAAACGCTAATGTAACTGAAAAATTAACTGCAACAGTATTTTATCAACGGTAATTTGTGAACTGTACGTCAAAGTCAAAATCCTGTCCCTTGATAGCCTGCATCACTGCCTGCAGGTCATCTTTCTTTTTGCTGCTCACTCTTACAGAATCACTTTGAGTTTGTGGTTGAACTTTTGTTTTGGTTGATTTGATAAATTGATTAATTTTTTTGCACTGATCCTTGGACAAACCTTGTTGGATTAAAATTTCTTTTTTTTGAACTCTGCCGCTGGGTTCAGTTTTTCCGTAAACCAGTGACTTTACAGGTACTGAGCGTTTAATCAGTTTTGTAAGCAAAATGTCGATGGTTGTCTGCATTTTCAACTCATCGTCTGCAGTGATCATTAAAGCAGGTTTTATTTTGTCCAGCTCAATTTCACAATTTGTACCTTTGAAATCATAACGGTTATTGATTTCCCTTCGTGCCTGATCAACGGCATTTGTAACTTCCTGGATGTCAACTTCGCAGACAATATCAAATGAGGCCATTTTCTAGTTGTTGGTTTGGGTTATTAGTATAGCTGTCTGTTAACACACCTTCTGGGAAAGTGCGGCTTTTATGAAAGCATTTATGTCACCGTTGAGAACTGCTTGTGTGTTTCCTGCCTCTCGGTTTGTACGATGATCCTTTACCATCTGATATGGGTGCAGAACATAGCTCCTGATTTGGCTGCCCCAGGCATTTTCCTGCTTTTTGCTGCTCTGCAAATCCTTTTCTTTGTTCAACTCCTTTTGCTGTAAATCGAAAAGCTGGGCCTTGAGCATTTTCATTGCAGTGGCCTTGTTTTTATGCTGTGAGCGCTCGTTTTGACATTGCACCACAATTCCGCTGGGAGCATGTGTTATTCTAACAGCAGAGTCGGTAGTATTTACATGCTGACCTCCTGCACCACTTGCACGGTAGGTGTCAACCCGAATATCGTCAGTCAGGATTTCAACTTCTACATCTTCATCGATTTCAGCATATACAAAGACAGATGCAAACGAAGTGTGCCGGCGTTTTTGTGAATCAAAAGGAGAAATTCGGACCAGTCGATGAACTCCAATTTCAGTTTTTAATTTACCATAAACATAGGGTCCGGAAACAGAAAAAGTTACTGACTTAATTCCGGCTTCATCGCCAGGTTGATAGTCCAGCAGCTGAAATTTAAATCCTTCCTCTGCGATCCATCTGCGGTACATGTCGTAGAGCATTGACGCCCAGTCTGTGGATTCAGTTCCTCCTGCACCCGGATGAATTGAGACGATGGCATTTCTGTCGTCCGCCTCACCATTAAAGAGACCGGTTATCTCCAGAGAATCGATATCATTATCAAGTTTTTCACAAGAATCAAGGATTTCTTTCAGTAGATCTGCATCGTCTTCTTCCCGGTACAATTCTGCAGCAGCTTCCAAATCATCATGCAGGGAGTCCAATGTTTCCCAACGCAGGATGGAATCACTCAAGCGCGAAACCTGCTTCAGGAGAACAGTCCGCTCTCCCTGGGACAATTCCCAAAAACCATCAACGGAAGTCTCATTTTCCAGATCCTGCAATTGTTTCCGTTTTGAAGTGACTTCAAAGAAACCCTTCTAAGTCGTCCAGCCTCTGAGTCAGACCATCAATTCTCGTACTGATTTCTTCACTCAACATTGGATCAAATCCTTTTCAATTATAGTAATATTTTGACATTAGATGATAAGATTATATATTTGAAATAACAAGTTTAAATCTTTAAACCTTGTGTTTAATCTGAAGGCCAGTATGGTGGATTAGTGTAATAAAAAACTTTTTGATAAATCATTTTTTGACATGGTAATAAAAACGATTCGAATTTGTTTTTCATTTTCAATTCTTATTCTAATTGTCTGTATTTCCGGACTGATGTTGCTTCTTGGGGGGTGTAAAACAATTGACGTAAAAGGAAAACCGGACCTTTTACCCTATATGCAAAAACCTGTGGCTTTTTTGACAATCAAGTCACCAGATAACCTGCAAAAAGTCTGGCCGGAATTGATGGGCCAGGTGGAGCTACGCTTAAAGGAGATGCCGACTCTGGGCAGAGTAACAGGTTTCAAAGAGCGAAATCTTAAATTGGATAGTAATCCTAAACTTCGCTCAGGATTCAGGACTTACCTCAGCACTTTGACACTCACTGGAATTTCAGAAAAAAATCTTGCCTGGAAACTTGAAGAGGAACTGAATAGTCCTCTTTTTTTACTACTTGATTTTGTGTCATTTCCCTGCACTAAAGAGTGCCCCTCTAATGTACAATGGGTAATCCGTCTAAAGCTGATTGAAGCTCATAGCGGAGATCTGATTTTTCAGGTTAGATTGCAGCACAAGCTGGATGAAGATGAAAAAACTGCTGAAGCATACAATGAATTAGCCGCAAAACTTACTACAAAGGTAGTAGATGAATTTGCTTCAGGATTCATAGTGCCTTGGCATCGCTGGCGTTTTGAACATTTGAAGCCAGAATCTGTGCGCAAATTACGCAGTGAAATTGGCATCTAGCAATTCATCTTTTCTAAGCATTAATGTTTATGAATCAATGGGAGTCACGCTGGCAAGAAGGCCGAATCGGCTTTCATCTTCCGGAAGTAAATTCGTATTTGTTGCGTTATTCTGACAAATTGTTAACGCAGGATCCGGAAAGTGTTTTTGTTCCACTTTGCGGAAAAACCCTTGACTTGCCCTGGCTGGCAGGAAGAACCAAAAAAGTGGTTGGTATTGAATTGGTTCACAAAGCAGTTCAAGATTTTTTTAAGGAAAATAAACTAACTCATTCGATTCAGCAGTCTGGAAAATTAAATCTTTTCAGTAGTGATACCATAGTCCTTTTTCAAGGTGACTTTTTTGACTTAAACAAGGAACAGACGGCCTCATTTGAAGCTATTTATGACAGAGGATCGATTGTTGCGTTTGATCAGCCTGAGAGGGAAAGATATGTAAATCACCTAATGTCATTTCTTGAACCGGGAGGACGAATTTTACTCATTACTCTGGAGTATGATCAAAACCAAATGACAGGCCCTCCTTTTAGTGTACCTGCTGATGAAATTGAATGGCTTTATGCTCCATATGGTGTATTGGAACTTCTTGAAACCAGCGACATTCTTGATGAGCGTTTTCGTAAAAAGGGTCTGGATGGAATGCTGGAACGAGTCTTTCAGTTTATAAAGCATTAATTAATATTTTCTTTAATTGCAAGAACGTTTGTGAGCACATCTACATTGGTAAAAACTTTAGCTATTATTCCCGCACGCTATGCTTCCACCAGGTTCCCGGGTAAGCCATTAGTAGAAATTGCTGGAAAATCAATGATTCAGCATGTCTGGGAACGTGCCATGCAGACTCCATCAATTGATGAAGTACTGGTTGCAACAGATGATCAACGTATTCTGGATGCAGTTGAAAAATTTGGAGCAGAGGGAGTGCTGACCAGTACAGAACATAAAACTGGTACAGACAGAATTATTGAAGCGCTTTCCGGAAGATCCTGTGACTGGGTACTGAATATTCAAGGTGATGAGCCACTGGTTTTGCCTGCCGACCTTGAACGACTAATTCAGAAAGCTGTGAAAACAAGGGATACCAAAGGTGCTACTCTTATTTATAAAATCACAGATGAAGCAGAACTGCACGATCCAAATGTGGTTAAAGTTACATTAAATCAAAGCAGCCAGGCTTTGTATTTTTCACGTTCGTTGATACCATTTCCCCGTTCTCCACAATCCAGTAATTTTAATGCTTGGCGTCATTTGGGTGTCTATTTATTCAAAAGGGATTTTCTTCTCCGATTTGATCAGTGGTCTCAGTCACCGCTGGAACAGACTGAACAATTAGAACAATTGAGAATATTGGAAAACGGAGAAACTTTGCTTTGTGTGGAAGCCGAAAACGATGGTGTAGGAGTTGACGTTCCCCAGGATGTAGCGCTTGCAGAAAAATTAATGAAGAAACAAAGACTTTAAAAAGAGGGATCTATTTTTTCAGGATTATAGATTTAAATTTTTTCAGACTTGATTCAACCTGTGTAATAGTCCGGGCTGACCCCAAAAATCATATAAAAAGCAAATAGTGTCACCACCGTTGCCAGGCCAAGCATTATGACGCTTACATGCTTGTCGGTTCCATGGGGAATACCAATTTCTCCGGCATCCATGAGCTGATTAATGACTTTATCAAGTGCCTCACCGTCTTCAATACTTTTCTGTCTTTTCTTTAAATCTTGATCAATGTTTGCCTTTAATTCACTAACCAGCTCTTCCTGGTTGCTCATATCTCACCTTTTTAAAATATTTGGAAATTAAACGAAACCGCCTGATTATGACTGTTCCAAATGTGACCGTGGCAGAGTCAACAATAAATTATTAACCGAACATCAACGCTAGCATAGATAAAAATTTCAGCCAAGCTTTTTGTTAATGCATAAAGTATTGACGGTCTCGCAATAGGTCTGAAAACCACTTTATGAAACGGTTATAGGACTTTTTGCGACGGCATCAAGATTAAGTTTTGATTAATATTGTTCGGTGGTATTTTATGTTTTTTCTGCAACAGAACTTTCAGAAGAATCCTTTTCTTTTGCCTCCACCGTACTGATTTCAGGAGTAGAAAAATCTTCCGGAGAAAGCTCCCTTGGGTCTAATTTTATTGATGTGATTTCTTTCTCAGGCTGATCTTCTGAATCATTATTTTCAGTTTTGTCAATTGCATCTGCAATTTTTTCCAGTTGTTCACCGGAACTCATTTTTGAGAGAGCCAACGGATCCATCTTATTTGCTACTCCTCCAAGCTCATTACTAAAATCCTGAGCAGATTCCCGCACATCCTTGAGCTCAATTTCCTCCTCAATTTTGTGCATTTCATCCTGTACAGTGGAGCGTACGTCGCTTGTGGCGCGTTTTAGCTCCACCAAACCCTTTCCAATTGATCTTAAAACACCTGGAAGTTTGTCCGGCCCAATAAATACCAGTGCAACAACTGCGATAATTATCATTTCCGGGAGTCCGATTCCAAACATGTGAGTACTCTATGTGAGATTGTGCAAATTTTCAGATACTGTTAGGATATGTCTTCAATTAGATTAACCTGCTCAGAAAGGAAAAGCAATGCAGGACTTCATCGCGGTTCTGGATTTTGGAAGTCAGTATGCACATCTGATTGCAAAACGGATAAGGCATTTAGGTGCCTATACTAAAATATTTTCTCCATCAGCAAAAGAAAATTTTCTCCATGATGCAAAAGGAATAGTTTTGTCAGGAGGGCCGGCATCAGTTTACTCAACTGATATTCCAAATTTAATTCAAATATTTTAAATCTTGATTTACCAATTCTTGGTTTGTGTTACGGACATCAATTGATTGCCAAAGAGTTTGGAGGTGCAATTGCGAACACAGGAAAAGGAGAGTTCGGTAAAGCTATTTTACAGCAAACTTCAGATTTTCCACTTTGGCAGAATGTTTCATTTCCAAACCAGGTTTGGATGAGTCACCAGGACAGTGTAACAAAATGTCCCCCGGATTTTGAAGTTACAGGAGTGACAGAATCCGGAAACGTGGCCGCTATGAGACATCGTAAGCGTCGGATTTATACTCTGCAATTTCATCCGGAAGTAAACGATACTGAGCAGGGACAAAAAATGCTGGACAATTTCATTAACACTTGTGAAATTTGCTCCAAGTGGTCAATGGAAACTTTTATCAAGGAAACAACGGAACGGCTGCAGCAGGAAGTTGGAGAGCGGAAAGTCTTGATGTTTATCAGTGGGGGTGTGGATTCATCAGTGGCATTTGCCTTGTTAGACAGAGTGCTTGGACGAGATCAAATGCTGGGGCTTTATATTGATAACGGCTTTATGCGAAAAGATGAAAGTACTGAAATTATTGAGCGATATCGGCAGTTGGGCTACACTAATATTCAGTCAAGAGATTATAGTACTTTTTTTTTGGATGCAGTAGCAAATCAGGTTGATCCACAAATAAAGCGTCAAAAAATAGGTGCAACTTTCATCCGGATGCGCGACAAGTTTTTGAATGAATTAAATTTATCTGCACAGGAATGGATGCTAGGGCAGGGTACACTCTATCCTGATATTATTGAGTCTGGAGGAACCGAACACGCCGAAGTCATTAAATCACACCACAATCGTGTTCAGGAAGTTCTTGATTTGGTTGATTCCGGAAATGTTGTGGAGCCTCTCAAAGATCTTTACAAAGATGAGGTACGGCAAGTTGGAAGCCTGTTGGGCTTACCGGATTCGATTGTCTGGCGTCATCCATTTCCTGGACCGGGACTTGCGATTAATGTTTTATCTGCTCGCGGTGATGAGTCGTTTCCTAATCTTGAACAAACGGCAGCCGAAGTGTCGAATTGTTTGAAGGAAAGCAATTGTGACTTTTCAATTCTTCCAGTTCGATCTGTTGGAGTTCAGGGTGACCAGCGGACTTACACTTCTCCTGCTGCACTAATTAATACCCCTCGCGATTGGGACTGGTTGGAAAAAGAAGCAACCCGTTTAACAAATGAGGTCCGGAACATCAACCGGGTTGTACTGCAATTTGATTCAAACAACAAGGACCTGAATGCACCATATATAATTCGTGGAGCTTTTTGCAGCAAAGAGAGACTGGACTTGCTGAGAGAGGCAGATTTTATGGCAACACAGATGCTGAAAGAAAATGGTTTGATGGAAAAAATATTTCAACTGCTGGTAATTTTGCTGCCAATATCTAAAAATGGAAAAGAAGACAGTCTGGTCTTGCGTCCCGTTGTTTCTGAAGATGTGATGACTGCTCAATTTGCTCGAATCAATTGGAATTTGCTTGATCCTCTGGTAGAATCAATACTTGGACTATCTGGAATTGAAACAGTTTTCTACGATATAACTCATAAGCCTCCTGCCACTTTTGGCTGGGAATGAATTGATGTTCATGGGAATTATTAGCAACAAAAGTAGAATGAATGCTAAAAGCTCGTTTCCGGTTAAAAGTTGATAGAAAAAATTGAAAGCGAATACTGAAGCTTACTAGAATTCATGACTCACGAATTAAATAAAAAACTGGGAATTAAAATTTAAAATAAATTAGAGATGCTGGATCAACGTTTTTTTGCCAACATAGATTGGGTTCTATGTTTTTTAGTTTTGCTGATTTGCGGTGTGGGTTTGATTGCACTTTCCTCAGCAACAGTCGGTACGCCGGGGCAGGAGGATTATTTAATTCAGCAGGTTTTTCGTATTTTAGCAGGAATTGGAGTAATTATTTTAGTCCAATTGGTTCACTATCGAAATTGGGCGCGCCTGGGTTTTGTTATGCATCTGGTAGTAATTGGGTTGCTGGTTCTCGTGCTGTTTTATGGAACAGGTGGACCTGGAGCACCTGTACAACGCTGGCTGAAAGTTGGGCCGTTTTTTTTCCAACCTTCTGAGTTCAGCAAGTTTACGCTGGTGCTGGCACTTTCACATCATTTCAGGGACTTCGAACAGCCTAAAGGAAACTGGCTTTGGATGATTTGGCCTCTAGCTTTAATGGCAGTTCCAGTGGTTTTGATTGTCAAACAGCCTGACTTGGGTACAGCCATGTTACTCATGATCGTTTTCGTACCAATCATTTTTTTGATGGGTATTCGTTTCAAGACTATTTTTATCCTGATTATTCTCGCATTGGCTTCCCTGCCCATCGTCTGGATTTATGTTCTAAAATCATATCAAAAAGGCCGTATCTTGACTTTTCTTGATCCGGAACGTGATCCTCTGGGGTCCGGCTATCATATAATTCAGTCCAAAATTGCTATCGGCAGTGGAGGAGTGTTTGGTAAAGGATTTGGCGAAGGAACACAGGGGCAACTGAATTTTTTGCCTGCACACCACACTGATTTTATTTTTTCTGTATTTTCTGAAGAGTGGGGATTTTTTGGTGCAATGCTGGTATTGATTCTGTTTTTAACACTTGCATTGTGGTCGTTGGCAGAAGTGCTAAAATCAAAAAATATTGTAAGTGCCATCCAAATTACCGGGATTGTCGCAATATTCATATCACATGTATTGATCAATATTGGCATGACAACAGGATTGATGCCGGTTGTAGGTGTTCCACTTCCATTTTTTAGTTATGGCGGTTCTTCAATGCTCTCCATGATGTTTGGAATTGGCCTTTTACTGAACATCAGAATGCGCCGTTTTGAAAAACAATAAATAACTTAAACTCCAGATTCTCAGCCTTAATTCCTTCTTATTGTTACGATGGTTCGTCTTCGTTTTGCTCCAAGTCCCACAGGATATTTGCATGTCGGTGGTTTACGTACTGCTCTTTTTTGCTGGTTTTATGTACGTCAACAAGGCGGCAAATTCATTTTCCGTTTAGAAGACACTGATCAAAAAAGGCTGGTCGAAGGTGCCGAAAATGATTTGATCAGAATGTTGGAATGGGCAGGAATTGATCTGGACGAAGGTCCCGGAATTGGAGGTGAATCAGGTCCTTATCGTCAATCAGAGCGCATTGAAATATACAGTCGCCATGTCCGGAAATTACTTGATGACGAAAATGCATATCATTGTTTTTGTTCTGCGGAACGATTGGAAAAACTTAAAGCAGGACAACGTGCGAAGGGAGATACTCCGCGTTATGATGGATTTTGCAGGCGCCTGTCAAAGGCGGAAGTCAGTAGACGGCTGGATGAGGGTGATCAGCATGTTGTACGGATGAAAGTACCTGAAATTCCGGAAACACTGGTGCTTGATGATTTAATCAGGGGTAGTGTCTCAATTGAAACCAGTCAAACTGAAGACCAGGTTTTAGTCAAAAGCGACGGCTTCCCAACATATCACCTGGCTGTCGTAGTTGACGACCACTTGATGAATATAACGCATGTTGTACGAGGTGAAGAATGGCTTTCTTCATTTCCAAAACATTTGCTTCTGTATCGCTTTCTGGGCTGGGATCCTCCCCGGTTTGCACACTTGCCTTTAATTCTTAATCCTGACAAATCCAAACTCAGTAAACGTCAAGGTGATGTTGCCGTGGAAGACTTCCGTTCTCAAGGCTATCTTCCGGAAGCACTGGTCAATTTTATTTCTTTGCTGGGCTGGTCACCTGCGCAGGATCAGGAGTTGTTCTCACTTTCCGAACTGCTGGAAGAATTCAGTTTTGAACGTGTCAACAAATCCGGAGCTGTTTTTGATCGGGAAAAACTTAACTGGATGAATCAGCAATATATCCAAAATTTAAATCTGGAAGATTTCCACCAGCGACTGCTTCCATTCTTAGCAGAAACGACTTATGCCGGCGAGGATGAAATCCTGCTCAGGAAAGCAATAAAAATTCTGCAGCCCCGCTTGGTGACGCTGGCAGAAATTGGTGATCGTCTCTCATTATTTTTTGACCAAAATCCGGCAGCAACTGATCCGGAAGTAAAAAACCTCCTGCGGAAGGATACCTCAAAAGATGTGCTTTCTGTTTTTATCAAGCAGCTGGAATCAATTGATAAATTGACCGAAGAAAACTTTGCTAGTGTTGTGGGAAATATTCAAAAAGAGACAATGATCAAGGGTAAAGACCTGTGGCTGCCTTTGCGTTACGCAATTACTCTCGAAGCTCAAGGTCCGGATTTAAAGCTCATGGTTGATTTTTTTGGGAAGGAAAAATGTTTGCACCTGGCACGGCATGCTCTGGAATTATGACACATAATAAAAGGCAAATAAAAATAGTAATTTTGCAGATTATTCAAAATATAAATGAAAAATGCAAAAAAGAATTGTGGCTGGGAAAAATAATGTCTCAATCCACTTTTTCTGTTGTTTTTCATTCTATTATCTTTCTTTTTATAGCCTTTCCTGAAGTCGTTAATGCAGTTCAAACCCAGGATCAATTAGTTGCTAATTTTGATTCCAAGCTGGAAATAACTACGGATAATATTGCAGCACGGGTTCTTGGAAGTAAAAAGAGAGTGGTAATTACTGTGATTGATCTCTTTAATCATGAGACTCAGGAGAGGGACACGCAGACCGATTTGCTTGAAGAAAAATTTACAGATTCTCTCTATAAAAAACTACATGATCAAGTAGTTCCTTATTTTGAAATAGTTTACCTGCGTTTAGAATGGAGAAGTACTTTCCCTGAAATAAAGCATGATCCGCTTACAGAAGATATAGCAAAACTTACGAACGCTGACTGGTTGCTTACGGGAACTCACCAGACAAACGACGGTTTGCTCTCAGTCAGTTTGGAACTTTATGATTTGAAGAGTGGAAACCTGCTTTGGCAAACAGTAGTTGGAATGGATAGTACAATTGAAAATGATCTTGAAAAAAATGCACAGTTGGAAAATGGACTTGAAGAAGAGGTTGCGCAGAAATTCGAGCAAAACAGTTCGCTTTTTCCTACTCAAAATGACACTCAGCTTCCTAGTCCTTTATTTCCTCAAATTACTCAAGATCCGGCTTTGGAGCAGAAAAAGACAGGTGAGTATGAAGGAAATATTGTGTCTGCTCTGATGATTGAAACGGTTAAAGAAAGACAGGAATATCCGGATGGAATGGTATTTATTAATGAAGGCGAATTTTTGATGGGCAGTGATCTTGGCGACGAAGATGAACTACCGGATCATTTGGTTTTTGTGAAAAGTTTTTATCTTGACCAGCATGAGGTGACAAATGGAGATTACAGCAAGTGTGTTGAATGTACACGGGGACATGGAGGCTTTGACACTATTGAACCTCAGCAACCGGTAGTGTATGTTGATTGGAAAAATGCAGATGCTTTCTGTCAATTCCAAAACAAGCGTTTGCCGACAGAATCAGAGTGGGAATATGCGGCTCGTGCAGGAAGTGAGGAAAAGTATAGTTTTGGGGACAATATTTCATTGCTAGAAACCTACGCCTGGCTGAAAACAAACACAGTAGATAAAGGTCTTTGGGGAGCAAAAACTGTGAGCAGCAAAAAGGCAAACAACTGGGGACTGCATGACTTGTATGGCAACGTTATGGAATGGGTGCAAAATTATTACAAACCGAATTATTTTGCCTACGTTCGTCAATCCGATAATTCCAATGATCTGAATGTTCCGGAAAATGAAGAATATCCGCTCCGCGTAGTAAGAGGCGGTGCATGGGGAGGACTTCACGGAGCCGGCACTCCAGAGGGTTTACGGTCCGCAAAACGTTATGCTTTTGTAGAATGGTCACGTTCTTTTCAAATCGGTTTCCGCTGTGCAATGGATATTCCTGAAAAAAATTAAAACTTTTGAATAAAATTATCAACCCTCCTTTTTCCTTGATTGCTGATATTGATTATGTCTGATATTCCAGTTGGAGCACAGGTTCCGCCATCCAGGGCAAAACTTACTGAAGTACCGAATAAGCCTCTAATAACAACTAAAGTAACGGATTCTGCATTTGAAAAAGTTTTGCCTTTCAGTACAGATTTGGAACTGCGTGACCGTTATATTAATTTCTTTGGAGGATTGCGCCTGGGGAAATTGCTGGAAGATTTGGATCTGATTGCAGGAGAAGTTGCCTACAAACACACAGAAGGTTGGGAACGAGGTATGACAATAGTCACAGCTGCATGCGATCGCATTGATTTATTGGGCGAATTGCGCAGTGACCGTGATCTGCAGCTGCTTTCCAGCATCAACTGGGTGGGACGCAGTTCACTGGAAGTTGGAGTTCGTATTTCGTCTAAAGAAGGAAAATCATGGGTAAGAGTAGCCCGTGCATATTTTATTATGGTTGCCCGGCGTGAAGGAAAAGCTGAGCCGGTGAATTCACTTGAACCAGTGAGCAAGAATGAGCAACGGCGTTTTAAGCAGGGAGAGCAGCGTCAGCAGGAACGACGGGCAATAGTGCAAACAAGTTATCTTCATAACACACCTACGGCAGAGGAAAGCCATGTTCTGCATGATCTGTTTTTACGGATCAAGAATAGCGAAATAGAAGGTGTACCCATGCAGGAGTCAATTCGGCAATCCACATTGTTGATGCACCCACAGTCCCGCAATGTACATAACAATATTTTTGGCGGCTACCTGATGCGGGAGGCTTTTGAACTGGCTTGGAATATTACTTATCTTTTCTGTAGAAAAAGGCCGCAGTTTGTCAGCATGGATCACATGTATTTCTACAAGCCGGTTGAAATTGGTTCAATTATTTCGTTTACCGGAACAGTTGTTTACACGGTTGATAAATCATTGATGGTTGAAGTTGTCACAGAGGTCATTCGACCAAAATCCGGAGAGACACAGCTCACTAATGTATGCTATTTTACCTTTAATGCCCTGGATGATTCCGGAAAACTGCAACAGATTCCGGTAATTTTACCAGACACTTATGAAGAAGGTTTGAAATACCTTGATGGAGCAAAACGCTTTAAACTTGGTGAGAAGAAACGCACATTAATCAAAAATTAGGCCCTAAGAAAACAGAAATCGAATCTTATCCAGTGTCATTCTGGGCAGCGAAGCGGGGACCCGGAATCCAGTGGAAACCGCTGCAAGTCTGCTGGATCCAGGG
>JGI11754J13217_1000012_pt1 | contig 18785 bp, 16 predicted proteins | sample DeeseametaMP0103_FD_13217 | JGI IMG/M metagenome (IMG submission 13217)
TCACGAATCGTATCAACCACCAACCTTGCAGCCGATATAAATTGATAATCCTTAAAAACTGAAACACTCTGCAACTGTTTTGAATCTCGAAACCAGTTTTTGAATGGAATTTCTTGCAAATTTTCCCCTGAGAATCTTTGGTACTCCAGCGAATTGTCATGTGGTCCTAACAGATTCAACAATTTAAAAGCAAAATCGACTTGCCACGAACGATAAGGATCATCTTTAAAAATAGGAAAACAAAATCGGAAAGGNCTCACCAACTCCTTCATTGATGAAGAAATGTCACTTCGCGCGATCATCGATTTTCTTGCATTGTGACAGGCAAGATAGAATTTAGATGGATGGAAAACAAAATCCCAAATGGATTTCCCAGGCGCCAAGTGCCGTAAACCGCAATGCAGAATACGGCTGGATTTGCTGGTTGCTCCACCGGCAAAATCTCCTTTGTCAATGATCAAAACTCTGTACCCATCGGAAACCAGCTGCTGTGCCGCACCGGCACCATTTATTCCTGCGCCAACAACTATTACGTCAAATGATTTGTCTGAAAGTTCTGATAACTCACTTCGATTCATTTTTCAAATCTCTACTGATATTTAAAAAAATTAGTATGTTTTTTATTGTCTGTTTAAAAGATTTAAACTTAAATAAACAATTGAAATCACAATCAAAATTTTCCGTAATAGTATAATTAATCTTCATGCAGCAAAGCAAACAACTCCTTCCATACATCTTCCGAATTTTCCTCCTGAATATCCGGAACCGAATTTGCTAAATCTTTTAAATGTTTCCGGAGTTCCTGGACTGAACGGATTTTCAATGACAAAGTCAGATCATCATTTTCAAAATACGGGTCAATTTCCAGTGTTATGCGCGGAGATAAATTCAGTCTTTGACGTCCCTGTTCAAACCTTTGACGCAAATCGCTCAATTCCGGATAGCGCCAAGTATCCAGTTGCTGTTTAAGCAAACGATACCGTACAGGGGCTTGAAGGCTGGAACGTCCAATAATCTCCAAAATTTCCGGAAGTTTCAAAACTTCATCTGCAGACATTTCCCTTAAACGACTGACTTCATCCAAAACCTGAAGCAAATTGCGCCATTTCTTTCCCCCTACTTCCATTCTTTCGCTGAGTGCGGCAAGGTCCGGAAGTGCTGACTGCGAAAATTTCAGCAAAGGCAATAAATCTTCAGACCCCAACCGCAGCAAAGATTCGGGCAGAGTCATTGTTTTCAAAACATTGTGCAAATCCAATAATTGACGAACAAGTCTTGCTGAAGGTTTCAAGCCAAGTCTGGGTAAAACTTGAGCGGCAATTTCTTCGGTAGTAAAATCGGAATCCTGTAACTGTTTTAATACTCTGCCGATTTGTATTCCGGAAAAATTACCTGAAGATGTGGACAAAGTTTCCAGGCGAATATTTGTCGCCTCCCGCTCCGGCATCGATTCAGGAAGAATAAAGCACGGAATTGGTGTTTCTTGTTGTTTTTGATCGGAGGCAGTATTGTTGGACGTGAGCCAGGAAATGCGCTTGAAGCCGTCAATTATACGATATTTTTTACCCGGAACCGCCTGCAGCAGTAAAGGTATGAGGATTCCATTCTGCTCCAGTGATTTTCCGTCCTCTTCGCTTAGATTACCCGGAAACCAGTTAAAACGAGTCTCAGCGGGGTCAATCCGGCAGACAGTGAGAGTTAACAAGTCCCAGGCGGGCGTTTTTTTCATTTGAAGTAATTGTTCAGGAAGGAATTTTGCAGTTCATTCCGATGCTAATATTTTGATACTTTCAGTATCATCAAACCTTGACTCAGATTCAAGTCCGGAACAAAACAAGACAATAAGTATGCTTGATGCATCTATAATAAGTCTAATTGCACTTGGCGGTGCAGCCCTCTTTGGACTGCAGGGATCTATAAGTCTTGCTGTAAGACATCATCTTGTTCGAGAACTTCAACAGCGGTCTGCCTGCGACAGAGTTGCACATTCCAAAGAAGCAAATATTGCAAATATTCCTGTAGCTTATGGAGCAGTAATTTTTTACGGTCTTGTGCTTTTCCTACTATTCCGCGGAATGAATCAACCCGAAATACCGCTTTTCTGGCTTAATTCAGCTATGGTTGCAGCCCTGATTGTGACATGTTATTATGCCTACGTCATGTTTTTCAGATTAAATATTGTTTGTATGGGCTGCCTGCGCATCTACCTTGCAAACTTAATGATGGCCGCAGCGCTGCTGGCTTATCAATTTAACTGAATATTTTCCGCATTTTAACCGGACATTCTCTTGCAGATGAAAATTAAAAACGCAGCAAATTCTTTAGCAAAACTAGGACACTCTACCAGGCTTTCAATATACCGTTTGCTGGTCCAGGCTGGACACAGAGGTCTTACTGTTGGTGAAATAGGCAAGCGGCTTGGAATTGCTCCAACTACTCTCAATCATCACTTCAGGGTCGCGGATTCTTTCAAAACAGTTTGCGAACAGATCGAATTGTTTCGGGCTACGGTTCTTCATGTGGATCGTTTACCTTTTAAAATCAGAACCATTAGTTTGGAGTTTTTGGGGAGAGCAGTCCAGAGTAGCGAATTTCCGGAAAGAATGTTGGGAAACGGGTTGGTTATTGCTGAAATAGATGAGTTTTGCTTTTTTACTGGAAAGCCTGATAGTAGCCCCCAATTCCGGCTGAAAAGGTTACACAATGGTTCGGTGGAGAAAGCGGGTGGACAATCCCTTTCAGCCCGACAATCGGCATTCCGGCTTACCTCAACGGTTATGCGGTAATTCCATTAGTAGCCGGCCTGATCGAAAAAGGAATGGTACCGGGAACCGCGAAGGCTTTCATGGTAACCGGAGGAGTAACTTCTATTCCTGCCGCAATGGGAGTACACGCTTTAGTCCGACGTGATGTTTTCTTCAGCGATCTCATTTTTGGACTTGGTGCAGAATTTTTGGCCGGCTACGGATTCCAGCTTTGGGTAGAGTTTTTAATGCTAATTTGACTTCCTGCCCAGAACATGCCACAATGTATGCAGAAGTAATTAATACTTACCTTTAATGTTAATTCAAGAAAAACTTTTGCGGACATTTCCGCGATATGTTTCCAGGCATTTCCTGACAAAAAAGACAATTCCCCGCAGTTTAGCTTTCCATCAGATTTTATTAAAGAATTTGTTTTCTCATTGCCTTTTTGATAGACTTTTAGCGGGTTCATCAGATTTTTCTCCATTCAACATATCAACAGCATGTCTTCTTATTCTACCTCTTCAGTAAACACTCAAAATTATAAACCGTTCAGTCTGCAAGAGCTTGAACAGCGGGACCGTTTTGTACATCGCCACATTGGTCCATCGGAGAACGATATTTCAGAAATGCTGAAAAGCCTCGGTATGAACTCTCTGGATGAGCTGATTAACAGGACAGTTCCGGATTCAATCCGCATGTCTGGTGAACTTGACCTGCCCGGAAGTCGCTCCGAAACGGAAGTGCTCAATGAACTTCGCAGCATGGCAAACAGGAATCAGGTTGCAAAATCAATGATCGGCATGGGCTATCACAGTACAATCCTGCCCGGAGTTATACAGCGTAACCTGCTGGAAAATCCGGGATGGTACACGGCCTATACTCCATATCAGCCTGAAGTTTCTCAAGGTCGCCTGGAAGCCCTGCTGAATTTTCAGCAAATGATTATTGATCTCAGCGGAATGGATGTTGCGAATGCTTCGCTCCTGGATGAAGCTACAGCAGCAGCAGAAGCCATGACCTTCTGCAAGCGTGTATCCCGCAGTAAAAGTATGCGCTTTTTTGTAGCAGATGACTGTCATCCGCAAACAATAGATGTGCTGAAAACCAGGGCGGAACCGATGGGGTTTGAGTTGATCTTTGATAATATTCGGGAGCAGTTGGAGAATCCCGAAGCAGATTTATTTGGTGCCTTAATTCAATATCCGGGAACTTATGGTGACATTCATGATATTGAAAAACTGATCGAAAAATGGCACGAATTGGGAGCCATGGTAACCGTTGCATCGGATCCGCTGAGTCTTGTTTTGCTTAAGCCGCCCGGAGAATTAGGAGCAGATGTGGTCATAGGCAGTTCACAAAGATTTGGCGTTCCAATGGGATTTGGCGGGCCGCATGCGGCTTTCTTTGCAGCCCGGGATAAAAACATACGCAGCATTCCCGGACGACTAATAGGGGTCTCCATAGACCGCAGGGGAAAAACAGCTTTGCGCATGGCTTTGCAAACGAGGGAACAGCACATTCGCCGTGAAAAAGCGACCAGCAACATTTGCACAGCGCAAGTTTTATTGGGTGTAATTACCGGCTGCTATGCCGTATATCATGGTCCGGACGGCTTGAAAATAATTGCCCAGCGCATACACAGGCTGACCAATATTCTCAAGGCAGGTATGAAGCAGCTGGGATTTTCTGCCGACAATATTTATTATTTTGATACCCTCACTTTTTCACTTGAAAAAAAGTGCGACAGCATTTACGAACGTGCCCTGGAGGAAGGGATAAATCTACGTAAAACGGATTCCGAACAATTGGGAATCAGTCTGGATGAAGAAACTACAAAAGAAGATATTGTCACACTTTGGCGGGTTTTTGCTGGTGATAAGAAGCTGCCCTCTATTGACGAACTGGATTCGCATTTTATGGATCTCAGCAACGATTCCGGAATCCCAAAAAACCTGCGTCGTACCTCAGAAATTTTAACACATCCTGTTTTTCATCAATACCATTCTGAAACTGCGATGTTACGTTATCTGCGTTATTTGCAGGATAAAGATATTGCCCTGGATCGAGCTATGATTCCGCTGGGTTCCTGCACAATGAAGCTCAATGCAACTTCAGAAATGATACCTATCAGCTGGCCTGAATTTGCGAATATTCACCCCTTTGCACCACCGCAGCAGACAGAGGGTTACCGGGATTTGATCGGTGAACTGGAAAATGCTCTCATACAAATTACCGGATTTGATGCAGTTTCAATGCAGCCGAATTCCGGTGCGCAAGGTGAATATGCCGGTTTGCTGACCATCCGCTCCTATCACAAATCACGAGGTGAAGAACAGCGTAATGTCTGCCTGATTCCCAGCTCTGCGCATGGTACAAATCCAGCGAGTGCAACACTGGCCAGCATGAAAATCATTATTGTAAAATGTGACCAGGATGGAAATATAGATCTGGAAAATTTGCGGATACTGGCAGAAAAACACGCAGAAAATCTTGCTGCCCTGATGATTACCTATCCCTCAACGCATGGTGTATTTGAAGACAGCCTGATACAGATCTGTGACATCATTCATGAAAATGGGGGCCAGGTTTATATGGATGGCGCAAACCTGAATGCTTTGATGGGAATTGCCCAACCCGGTAAATTGGGACCAGACGTTCTGCATATAAATTTGCACAAAACATTCTGTATTCCACACGGCGGAGGCGGTCCGGGGATGGGTCCGATTGGTTTGAAAGAGCATCTTGCTAAGTTTGCGCCGAATCACAGTGTTGTTCCGATAGAAGGCCTCCCCCTGGAAAACACGGCAGTTTCAGCTGCACCATGGGGTAGTCCCGGCATACTGCCAATTTCCCTGGTTTTTATCCAGCTTATGGGTGGAAGTGGTTTGAAAAAATCTTCACAGGTAGCAATTCTAAGTGCGAATTATTTGGCACAACGCTTAAAAGAATACTATCCGATTGTTTATACAGGAAAAAATGGGTTAATTGCACACGAGTGCATTATCGACGTTCGGCCTTTGAAAGAGGTTTCCGGAATTACTGAAGAAGACATTGCCAAACGTTTGATAGACTATGGTTTCCATGCACCAACCATGTCCTGGCCGGTTCCTGGAACATTGATGATTGAACCCACTGAAAGCGAGCCCAAAGCAGAAATCGATCGTTTTTGTGAAGCCATGATTTCGATCAGCAAAGAAACACAACGGGTTGAATCCGGAGCGTGGGACAAAATTGATAATCCTCTTAAAAATTCACCGCATCCATCCGAAGATCTCACCGATCCTGAATGGTCTCATTCCTATTCTCAAGAAGCTGCTGTTTATCCACTGGCTTCTCTTCGCCGTCACAAATACTGGCCGCCTGTTGCACGTGTGGACAATGTACATGGTGATCGAAATGTGGTTTGTTCCTGCCCGCCCCTGGAAAGTTATGAGGAAGGAGAGTGAACAAAACCGAAGCCTTCGGAATAGTTCACAATCTCCCCTTTGAGGAGTACCGGCAACTACCCGGCCTTAATCAATCCACTCTCAAGCAGTGGCTTTCAACTGCTTCAAAACAAAATGACACATATAAAAATCTACAGGCAATGCAATTTGGGAGTGCAGGACATTGCCTGCTGCTGGAAGAGGAAAAGTTTGAAGAGCTTTATGTCCGTGCTCCAAATGGATTGCGTCAGCGAGGAAAACTTGGGAAAGAACGCTGGGCAGAATTTTCTGAACAGCACAGTAGAAAAACAGTGCTCAAGGCAAATGAGTGGGAGCGCTTACAAAACATCCGCAGGGTCTTTCAAATTCATCCGCAAATTAAAAAACTTTGGGCTTCAGGTAAAGCTGAAGTTTCATTGTTTTGGCAGGATCCGGAATTTTGTCTGGACTGCAAAGCACGGCTGGACTGGTTTGATCCTGATTCCGGAATAATTGTAGATCTTAAATTTACAAATAATGTTGGCAAAGCAGGTGTACAGAAACCAATTCAGGATTATTATGCAGTTCAGGCTGCCTGGTACAGTCGCGGAGTGTATCAATTGACNAAAAAAACTGCAGACTTTTTGTTCGTATTCATCGAAAAATATGCACCACACTCCATCCGTGTGGTTCCTGTATCTGCAGGAGATTTAAAACATGGACTGCAAAAAATAGAGAGTGCAGTAAAAAATATTTCAAACGCAAATAAATAATGAACAATCCACGGCCACTTGAGTCGGTCTCAGTTTTATTTATACACGAGGAGCAGATTTTTGCGGTTCAGCGACAATCGTACCTGCTAGCCTTTCCGGGATATCATGCTTTTCCTGGTGGTAAAATTGATAAAGATGAATCTTCAGTTGAGTTTGAAACAGAATTTCTCTGTGAACACGCTGCACGGCGTATGCGGGCCCTGCAGCGGGAAATTATAGAAGAACTGGGCTATGATCTTGAGGCTGGAATTTTGAACGGTGAGGTGTTGTCAGTTAGTGAACTTGCGGAGGCCCTGGCTCCACCGTTTGCCCCTGTTCGTTTCAGGACATGGTTTTATCGGGTTGACTTGCGGGAACGAATCAGTTTTAAAGTTGATTCAGGAGAATTTGCAGACAGTTTCTGGAGTTCTGCAAAGGATTTGCTGGAAACTTTTCGTACTGGAAAGATCTTGATGGTTCCGCCAACGCGTTGGGTTTTAGAAGGATTGGTGAAAAACCCGGAGGCTGCAGAATTTGGTGATTTGTCACAGGATTTTGCTGAAAAAGACAGAGTACCCTGTCTGGAAATGCTGGATGGAATTCCGATACTGGCAGTCAGATCTGCGACACTTCCGCCAGCTACCAGGACCAATGCTTTACTGCTGGGAGATGCAGATGCCGCAAAATTGCTGGTGGATCCCTCACCAAATTCAGAAGAAGAATACCGGTGTTTACTTAACACAATCGAGGACAAAATGCTGGATGCAGTTTTTCTCACGCATCATCATCCGGATCATCACCAATTTTCAAATAAACTCGCCCGTCATCTGCGTATTCCCATCATTCTCAGTCAAGACACTCAGCAGAGATTAACTCTCAAATATGGAGAAGACTATTTCGAGAATGTTGAGTTGCGATTTGCTACAGAAAACGAAGAAGTAACATGCTGGCATGGTTCATCTGTCCGGGTTTATGAAATACCCGGACATGATGCCGGACATTTGGGTTTGGCTCCGGACTCACTGGCCTGGTTTCTCGTGGGAGACCTGATTCAGGGTATCGGCACAGTTGTCATTCCCTCACCTGAAGGGGACATGGCAACCTATTTTTCTACTCTCGAAAAAGTAATTGCGCTCAATCCGGAAGTAATTATTCCCTCTCACGGAATTCCGATGCGAAGTACTCACCGTCTGATTGAGACGCTCAAACATCGTCGCGAACGCGAATCACAAATACTAAAATTATCTAAATCCGGAAATTCCAAAGAGGAAATTCTGGAGCAGCTTTACGAAGGACTAGACCCACGGCTTCAACCGTTGGCGATGCAAAATATTGAATCACATTTGGAAAAGCTGAACAAAGAAGAAAAAATAACATAATGAAATCAAATAAAAAAGCGATTCTCCGTATGCTGGAAAAGCAAGGAGATTCATTGTCCGTAAAACAAATCCGCGGTTCACTAGGACTGAAAAAAGCAGCGACCGCAAAACTGAAAGCAGAATTACTGAAACTGATAAAAGCCGGAAAAATTGCCAAGCATGGCACCCGTTACCAAAAATCTCAGGAAATAACTGAAAGAACTGGTTCAAAAGCAAAAATCTCAGGAAATAGAGAAAAAGTTAAAAATGAATTAATCTGGAAACAGACACCTGAAAGGCGGCAAAGAAGGAGTTCAGGAAAAACAGAAACAGGCTATTTCACCCGCAATCCAAAGGGTTTCGGTTTTGTTGCAATTGGAGGAGGACGCCCTGACGTGTTTATCGGTGAGCACGAGCAGGGCTTTGCCATGGAGGGTGACCTGGTTGAAATTGAGGTCTTCCGTAAACGGGGTTTTCGCAGCAAACAAAAGGGTGAAATTATCAAAGTTCTTGAGCGTGCATCAAGAGAAATACTGGCACGTTTAAAAAGAACGAAGCGTGAAACCGTTGCAGTACCGGTACACCGTAATTCAGGGTTGCCGTTTCTCCGTATTGCTCAGAAAGATGATCTTCCGGAACTGGAATCCGGAACGTTGGTTGAAGTTGAATTACTGGAAGAAAAAAAACAAACCAAAAAAACATTTCCTGCTCCATGCGGGCGTGTCTTGCGTGCACTGGAAAATACGAGCGACCACGAACTGGGCTTTCAGCTGATTCTCAATGAAAACCTGATTCGTACCGAATATCCTGCAGAAGCTCTGGCACATGTAAATAATTTTTCACAGCAGGTTCGTTTTGATGCATCTTCCGGACGCAGGGATTTACGAGATTTGGATTTTGTGACAATTGATGGAAAATCCGCCCGTGATTTTGACGATGCAGTCTGCGTGATTCCTGACAAAGACTCTTCCGGAGGATTTCGTCTTTTTGTGGCAATTGCAGATGTGGCGCATTACGTTCAACCGGAAGATCCTGTGGACCAGGAAGCACTTCTGCGGGGAACAAGTGTCTATTTCCCAACGCATGCGGTTCCAATGCTTCCGGAAGGACTTTCCAACAATTTGTGCAGTTTGCGACCGCAAGTTAACCGGCTGACACTTACTTGTGAAATGCGGATTACTGCCGAAGGAGAAGTAGTCGGTTATTCGCTTTCAGAAAGCGTCATCCGTAGCCGTGCCCGTCTGATTTATGAGGACGTGGCCGACTTACTTGAAGGAAGAACTTCTTCCATTCGCGATCCGGAACTGCAGACGAACATCCGGAAAATGCACAAGCTGGCAAAGATTCTTGAACGCAAACGGATTCAGCGTGGAGCCGTGCAGTTTAGTTTTGCTGAAGAAGTCTTTGAGTTTGATGCAGATCAGCAAATGACCGGAGTAGGACGAATATATCAATCGAGTGCAATGAAGCTGATTGAACAATTTATGCTGGAAGCAAACGAAACGGTGGCCCGTCACTGTGTGAAAAACAAGATGCCGGCTCTTTACCGGGTGCACGAACGTCCGGACATGCGAAAATTGCAGAAACTGCAGCAAACGTTTTTTCGCTTTGGTGTAAGAACGCCTCTGGCAAAATTGGCAGATCCACGGCAGTTCAATGCAGTCATTGAGCAAATTCAGGAACTGCCGCATTTCGATCAGCTGCAGGTTCTTTTGCTGCGTACGATGGCTTTGGCAGTTTATCAGACAACCAACAAAGGCCATTTTGGACTTGCTGCGGAATATTATGCACACTTCACTTCGCCAATACGCAGATACCCGGACTTGGTGGTGCACCGTGCTATCAAGGATATGCTGCACCAGGATCAAGGTTTAAGGACTGGAAAAAGAACACTTCCACAGGTAAACAGTGAAATGGCAGAACAGTGTTCGCAGCAGGAACGGCGGGCAGAAAAAGCCGAGCGCCAGAGTATTGATTTGATGAAAGTGGATTTTCTGGCGCCTCATGCAGGACAAACTTTTCAGGCAGTAGTGATCTCTGTTGACAGCCAGGGTTTTCGGGTGAACCTTGAACCGCATGGTCTCGAATGGTTTTTGCCGCTGGATTCAATGCATGACGATTCTTATATTTTTGACGAGGTACGACTCAGTTTGCAGGGACGTCGCAAAAACCGAACACTACAGGCAGGACAGCGCCTGGAAATAAGACTGCTCCGTGCAGATCCAATTCACCGTATCCTGGAGTTTGATGTGGAACGCTGGATTAGTAACAAATACTAAACAAAAAACACATTGAAATTTTTAAAAAATGGAAAACACAATCTCAAATAATCGTATCCGCAACTTAGCTATCATTGCCCATGTTGATCATGGAAAAACCACACTCGTTGATCAATTGTTTCGCCAAAGCGGCCTCTTTCGTGAAAATCAGTCTGTGGACGAGCGTATCATGGACAGTATGGATTTGGAGCGTGAAAGGGGAATTACCATTGCTGCGAAAAACTGCTCAGTGACTTGGAATGAAACTAAAATCAATATCCTTGATACTCCGGGACACGCGGATTTTGGTGGAGAGGTGGAGCGTGCCTTGATGATGGTTGATGGTGTAATTCTGCTTGTTGATGCCTCAGAAGGTCCATTGCCACAAACCCGGTTTGTGTTGAAAAAAGCTCTTGAAGGTCAGAAAAAAGTGTTGGTGGTAGTCAATAAAATTGATCGTCAGGATGCACGTGTTGCTGAAGTCCTTGATGAAATATATGATTTGTTCATAGATCTTGATGCAAACGAGGAACAATTGGAATTCCCTGTCTTGTATGCAATCGGCAAGGATGGAATTGCCAAATATGAATTGGAAGATCAGTCAACTAATCTGCATCCGTTATTTGACACAATTATTAAGGAACTGCCTGCTCCAAAACATACTCCGGAGGAACCTTTTCAGATGCTGGTTGCAGATCTGGATTACTCTGATTATCTGGGACAATTGGCAATTGGCCGTGTTGCAAATGGTACTGCTGCCAAAAACGAACAGTTGGTCTGTATTGGTGAAGGAGCCAAGGAGAATGCCTTGCGGGCCAGCAAAGTCCAGGTTTATGAAGGCTTTACCATGCAGGAAGTGGAGAAGATTGAGCCGGGAGAAATAATGATCCTGGCAGGCATAGAAAATGTCCGTATTGGAGACACCATTTGTACCAAAGAACGGCCCAAAGCATTGAAACGGATTACTGTTGATGAGCCTACTATCTCCATGTTTTTCTACACCAACACCTCACCTTTTGCTGGTCAGGAGGGAAAACTGGTTCAGTCAAATAAAATTAAAGAACGGCTTCACAAAGAAACCCTCTCTAATGTTTCGCTGCAGTTTGAAGAAACAAAAGATGCAGAACGCTTTCTGGTCAAAGGCCGTGGTGAACTGCAAATGGCTATTCTTATCGAAACCATGCGGCGGGAAGGATTCGAACTCGCTGTTGGCCGACCTGAAGTGATTTACAAGGAAGAAAACGGAGAACGTCTGGAGCCGATCGAACATGTTTATGTGGATTGCGAAGAAGGTTTTCTGGGTGTTGTTTCAGAAAAATTATCACAGCGAAAAGGGAGAATGATCAACCTTGTCAATCACGGATCAGGCCGGGTACAAGTCCAGTTTAACATACCATCACGTGGATTAATCGGTTACCGCAACGAGTTTTTAACTGATACTCGGGGAACCGGAAATTTGAACTCTTATCTTTACGGATATGAACCGTATCGCGGCGATTTCCCGATCCGCTTTACTGGATCAATTGTGGCCGATCGCCAGGGTAAAGGTGTACCGTATGCACTTTTCAATCTGGAACCCAGAGGTATTTTATTCATAATCGCAGGAGAACGCGTCTATGAGGGCATGATAATTGGTGAGCATAATCGTGATTCAGATCTGAATGTAAATCCCTGCAAAGAAAAGAAACTCACCAATCACCGCGCTTCAGGAAAAGACGAAAATGTTGTATTGACTCCAATTATTCCGATGACACTGGAGCGGGCGATTGAATTCATACGTGAGGGTGAGATTGTGGAAGTTACACCGGGAAATATCCGTTTGCGCAAGGTACTGCTTTCTGCAACAGGCCGGCATATTGCACGACCGCCAAAACTCTGATTCCTGCCAGCATCAGAAATTAATCGGGAAAGAATTGAAACTATGATCCGCTGCACAGCCTTTAAGGGAGGATTGAAATCAAGCTTCCCAATTGTGGCAGGCTATCTTCCTGTGGGGTTTGCCTTTGGTGTTGCAGCAGAAAGCGTTCAAACCGGTACACTTGCAGCCGTTTTTACTTCACTTTTCATTTATGCGGGAGCCAGCCAGTTTGCGCTGGTTGGTCTACTCAAAGATGGAGTTCCCATACTTACTGCAGCGTTAATTACGCTTGGACTGAATATCAGGCATTTCCTCTATGGTCCAGGCTTATCAGGGCAAACCGAAGAGTTTTCCTTGAGAGAACGTCTGGTCGCGGCCTTTGGACTGACGGATGAGGTATTTGCAGTAGCATTTTCGAGAATCGGAATCATGCCCCATGAATCACGGTTCTGGTGGCTNATGGGTTTGGAGTTTGGAGCATATTCATGCTGGATTGGCGGTACTTTANCCGGAAGCATCAGCGGAGATTTGTTGCTCAGTCATTTTTCTTTTTTAAGACCAGCTCTTTCATTTGCACTGCCCGCCCTTTTTTTAAGTTTNCTGCTTNCCATGCTCAATAGCACTACGCGTCCGGCAGTAATGATTTCCTTGCTCCTGGCTGCAGCTTTCCATTGGAGCGGTCACTCAGAAATAGGAATAATTGCCGCAGCTTTAATTGGGCCCGGTATTGGAATCATCGGCAGGAATTTCCAATGAAGACGGATTTTATTTTAGCGGTTATACTGATTGCAGTTGGAACTTATCTCATTCGCGCAGTTCCGTTTGTACTCAGTTCAAAAAAGGAAACAGGAAAGCAAAACCGGCATCAAATCAATCTGTTTTTTAAGCTGATGGGTCCCTCAATGATTGCCGCATTGCTGATGGTTTCAGTAGAATCTCCCTTTGAAATAGAGGATAACTCCCAGTTGATAAACACTGCCCTGGGTTTTGTGGGAGTAGGAGTCAGTCACCGGTTGTGGAATAATTCCGGAATAAGTGTACTTGCGGGTGTCGTCTGTTTTACTGCTGCACTCTTGTTTTTATAGCCGCTGAAATTTCCGGAATTTTGGGTGTTAGCAAAAAAGCTTATTCTTCCGTTTCCGGTAAATCAAAACTCAAACGTCCCAATTTTCCTGCCCTGAAATCCCGCAGCACCAGACTTTCTGCACGCGGATGATCGATTGCCCCGCCGCTTTTAAGGCAACCCCTTTTTTCTGCGATTTTCTCCAGCAAATCTGCAGGAAGCAATTCCAGATTTTCCTCAGTCAACTGATAATGCTTCAGGAGCTGTTCCGGAGATTTGAGCATTAAAATACCTAGTAAATAATCACTCAACAGGGAAGTTCCAACTATTGAGTCCTTGATGGCACCCGTAATTGTCAGCCGCAAACCGGCTTCTCGATTTTCGATTTTTGGCCACAAAATACCCGGAGTATCAAGAAGTTCAACATCTTTGCCCAGTTTGATCCAGTCCTGGTGTTTTGTCACTCCCGGTGTCGGCCCTGTTTCGGCTGCCTTTCGTCTTGAAAGCCTGTTGATCAAGCTGGATTTCCCCACATTCGGAATTCCGGTTATTAATAGTTTCAGTGACGGAGGACGAATGCCGCGTTTACGGAAATTGGACCATTTTTCCTGCATCAATTTGCGTGAAAGCGGTAATATTTCTTGAAGATTCTGTTTGTTTAAAGCATCAACAAAGAGGGACGGCGTGTCCATTTTTTTAAAATATGCTTTCCATTTTCTGGTAGTATCCTCATCTGCCAGATTGGTTTTATTAAAAAGCAGGATTCGTTTTTTTTGCTGCAGCAATTCCTCAAAGTCATGATTTGCCGAAGAAACAGGAATCCTTGCATCACGCATTTCCAGCACCACATCAACACGCTTCAGCTGTTTTGCCAACTCTTTTTTGGCCTTGAGCATATGCCCCGGATACCAGTTTATATCCTTGGGATGGATATCTTTAAATCTGTCTAAACTGTTTGTATCACTGGTTATGCGAGACATGGTCAAAAATCTATTTTTGCAAGAAAATGGTACTTTTCGTGTTTATCCATCACTTTATCCAACACTTCCCCCCTAAAAAGAGGGAATTTTTCTACGGCTGATAAATGATTCTCAAACACGATTTTCTAATCAAAGATGCAAGATTCACAACAAGTTATCATTTCCGCTCCATAATCCCAAAAGACCTTATAGATTATTTTAACGGAAGAACTTCATTCACAATTTCGTTGAGAACTGGTATCTATAGGGATGCTCGTTCAATATCTTTTCTTTTATATTATATTACTCAGTCAATTTTTGAACAAATAAGAATGGGAGAATTGGATTTAGACATTGATGGAATCAAGGAAATTCTAAAAGTTGAGATAGGTCGTTCTGTCAAACACTCACAGTATATCAAATTTGATTCTCAGTACAGTGATATCAAGAAATACGAGAGTTTATTGAAGAATGCCATTGAAAAGAAGAACTTTGACAAGGAAGACCAATCCTTAATTGAAAAAGTTGATGCCAGAATTGAACAACATATGAAGAATCTTGGATACAAATCCACTAAGAAATCTCTTCAATTCAAACAACTCCGTGCTCAATTCATTGAACTATGGTATCTCCGCCACGAATTGAAACAGGAACTTCTGGAATCAAAGGAAGGTTCGGGGATTGATGAAATGTTTTTTCAGAAATGCAACGAAAAGTTTAACATGGATTTACCAGTTTCTCCGCCATCCTCCACCGTTCAAACTGTCAAAATTTCTACGGCTGAAAAACCAAAAGAAATTATTGAAACGAGAGAACAAATTGAAAGTTACGGAGAATTGATAAGTGAGGTGAAACCTAAGTTTATCCAATTTTGGTCAAGACGAGACAACAAACCAAAGACAGTCCTCATCTACAAAACAACTATAAAACATTTCATTGACATAATTGGAGACATTCCAATTGATGCCATTACCAGTAAGACAGTTTTTGAATACAAAGAGAAATTTTTACAAATTCCTAATAGAAGAGAACAGAATCCAAAATATGCAGGAAAAACCATTGCCGAAATATTAGAAATGAATCCATCTGAACTAGAAGAATTTGAAAGTAGGGGGATGCACACATTGAATCAATCGCTCCGAAGATTATCTACATTTGCTAATTGGTGCTGTGGAAATACTGCAATGACACAGAACCCTTTTGCCAATGCCACTGAAAAGAACTTAAAGAAAACAGTAACAGAAAAGAACTGGACTGATGCTGAAGTATCCAGATTATTTGAACCAAAGGTTTTCCTCTCATCAAGTATCTTTTTCAATGGGAATCAACCAAACCGACACTGTAACTTCCTTGTACCACTAATAATGCTATTCACTGGTGCCAGAGTGAATGAAGTTTGCCAGTTACATATTTCTGATATTGAGAGAGTTAGACATAAGGAAAAGAATGATTATTTTTGGATAATAGATTTTAACTCAAATGAGTGTGATTGTTGCCCACCAGAACACAGAAAAAGTATTAAGAACAAATCCTCTCATAGAAGGATTCCGCTTCATCCATCATTGCTTGAAGTGGGATTGATACGTTACAGAAACATTTTAGAAAAAAAAGGGGAGACAAGATTATTTCCAAAGAACAACTTTCAAACTAAAGGTGGTTGGAGTAGTAGTTTCTCACATTGGTGGAATGTAACTTATTTGCCAAAACTTGGATTGAAGAATCTCAAGAACAGGAAGACAGATACACACACATTTCGCCACACCTGCTTGAATAAAATGAAACAAAATGGCGCTGAAGAGGGTCTCGCTATGGAATATGCAGGACACCATCACTCCAATATGACATTCACAACCTATAGTGACCGCTATGACCCTTCTATTTTAAAAGACAGAATTTTAGACAAGATTCATTTTAAAGGATTGGATGTGAGGAAATTGAATGTTAATTGGAGTCAGATATTTAAGAATCCAACAAAAGACCAATTGGGAAGGGAAGTTGAGTAATGAAAAGTCACGCAAGAAAACTAATTGAGAAGTTTGATAGTGGTGCAAATACTTTCAGTATGCGTGCAAACGAATTGTCCTATTGCAAAAGGTGATGTAATAAGTTTGTTGTATGATCAAGGTGTTCTTATTGAGGGACAAGGTGATCCAGACCTTGATGTAGGGACATTGATAGTTTATGAATTTGTAAGAGAGAACTATTACAAAGGTTTCATAGAAAGATTCAATAAGTTTCTGAAAGAAGTGGAAGAAGGGAAACATACCTACCTGAATGAACCCCTGTAACTATCCTCATCATAAAATTAGATTTATGAATAGAGAACAGGAAAGAAAAATCAAGAAGTTAAAGAATCCTTAAATTTCTACGGTTCCAGAAGTTTATTGAAAAAACCATTATTTGATGCCATTTGGTGCTATTTCCTGCCACTTTATGCCACTTTGCCTACTGTAAAGAAAATATTTGTGTCTTACTACTCACAACAAGAAGAAAATTTCAATATAGACCATGTTTGAGGATGCTAAGAAGTGCTTTAATAGAAGGACTTGAGGGGGTATAGGATTTTGGATCATAGTGTTTTATAACACACTATTATTTGAGTGAATTCCCATTAGGATTTCTCAAAATAAAAACCCATGTCTGCTTTTTAATTTTTTTTTCTGTGCCAAAAAATGTGCCTGAGAGAATCAGTTTCTACGGCTCCAGAATGAAATAGAATTCGTTAAAAAATGGTTATATATATTTCGTTAAAAAATGGTTATATATATTATAGACACCTCATAAAGAAGTGTTTAGATAATCATTCTTTCGTCACGATGCAGAAATTTCAAAATTCATACGACTGCAATAACCTAAAATTCAAAAGATGACTCGTTCCATTGACATAAGAACCAACTCTGACACAGGTGAAGTGTATAAACGAAGAGGATGGAAACGAACAGACCCAATACCAGAATACATATACGACATTCATCAGTCATTGGTAGAAGAGGGAATCATTGTTCGTCCAGAGATAATCAAGTGTTCCAAAGAATGGATACGCAAGTTAGAACCAGATTTACCCAATCCAAACAAACCAAGAAGATTGAAGAGATGCCATTATGCGAATCGTTGTCCTATCTGCAATTATTTAAGAGAACAACAAGTGGATACTGAAATGAATCCACATCGTCAAAGGTTATTGGATCATGGTGGTAAAAATATTCTAATGACTTTCAAACTCCGTCACAATAATGATTCTCTGCCGAAACTCCAAAATGTATTGAAGAATTCAATCAAAACACTCAAAGAATCTCGTCCATTTTCAAAAGGGTTGTTCCCATCAAAATATAGATTTTATGTAAAAACAGAATATGAAATAAGTTGGAGTGAAGACAACGGTTGGAATCCACATTGCCATTTACAGATTGGTTCTACTAATCCAATGCCGACAGATGAAATCAAAAAACATGTTGCACCTGTTTGGACAAAAATTGTGACTAAGGTAAGTTCTAACAAGTATTACATTCCTAATCTATCTCATGGTGTTGATGTTAGAGAAAGTTTATCGGGAGGACACTCACAAGATAAAGACCCTTATGAAGATGCTATGAGGAAGTTACACAAGAAATCCATGAAGGAAATGAAAGAGAAATTCAAAGATTTTAAATTTGATACGGCTGGAAGTAGAAGAATAAAAGGTTCTTATTCTCTTATGCAAATGCAATCTAATCTAAATGATATTTTCATTCCTTTGCTGAAAGAGTATTACAAAAAAACTGTTAAAGGTTTTCGCAGGATTTTTTTCAATTTAAATTCCCACCATTCCCTTTTTCGTAAAATTACCCCCATAGTGAAGTAAATTGTCTGCATAAATAATTGTAGTTTAAAACGGTAGTTGGTGTGTTATACAGTCTGCCAAGTTCGGTTTGATAATCAAATAATCATCCAAAAGAGAACTTTATTTTGCAGAATAAAACCATCGTATATGAAATTAGTTTGAGTGTTCCATCCCATCTTTTATCTCAACACTTGAAGAAATTTCAGAATGTATTGCAATCGGTAATTAACAAAAGTGCCACTATGAAACAAACAGAAATTGTTTCAGTAAAGACAATCGGATGAAAACACTTACTCAATTCTTAACTGAACTTACGGCTGCAGAAGAAGAATGATGAAAAAAACAGAAGAAGAATGGGAATCTCTTCAAGATGAAAGAAGGGACTATGAAGACATTGATGAATTAAAGGAAATAATTTGCGACTGGTTGGACGACTCAATTGAAAGAGATGGATTCCAAGAGGATTCAAAAGTTACGAGTGCAACAACTGACGATAAATTTTACTTCTTAATCCACGATGTTGTAATGACCCATCCAGAAAACATAGAAAGACAAGACCTTCTTTT
>JGI11754J13217_1000013_pt1 | contig 18682 bp, 15 predicted proteins | sample DeeseametaMP0103_FD_13217 | JGI IMG/M metagenome (IMG submission 13217)
AAATCAAGTTTAAGACAATGATTCATCTACTGGATTTTTTACAAAATTGTGATTTTTTCAGGAAGCCCTATTTAGATGACATGTGTTTTCTGAACGTTCAGAAAAATCCTTGATTAAAGATAATCATTCTGAACCTTCAGTATGATTCAAACATATCCTTCCAGTTTCCGTGATGGACCAAGTGTCTCCTTCCTGCTTAATCAGTTGCTGACGTGAGCTCATTTCGTGAAGCAGTCGATTCAGGGAGATCTTAGCAAATTGTTCAAAACTCAAATCGATTGCCTGTTTTGCTCCATCTTTCAAGCGGAGCAAAATCAATTGCTCGGCCTGTGCCATAGGGCTATTTTTACATTTAAACGAAAGCAACAAAAAGGGATAAATTTTTTCCGCAAGGCTTTCCAGGCGTACTTCGAGTTCCTTCCTTCCCCGGAGATAAAGCGCCAGCTTATCCTCTGTTCCGGAATTCCGCACAAATACAGCCGCTGCGGGAAGTCCATTTTCTAAAACATTCAGCAGTAGCATTTCTGGTTCCTCCTGGCATTTCACAATTTCAACTTCCATTTCCGGCCAGTTTAAGTTTGCCAGTAACAATTCCTCCAGCTCAGTACGCAGCACAGATCCTTCATCCAGCAAGGATTTGTCAACATAATAAACCGGAAGACTTTTTTGAAATCCGGAAGGAAAGGGACATTTCAGCCATTCAAAGAATTCAGGAGTATTTTTTGCGGAACGTAAAGCCTGAATTGCCGCCAGACTATTCAAGGCGCATTTCAATCCATTGCCGATAAATACCGGACGGTTTACGTGACCGAAGTTCATTTTAGCTAAAGTAATAACATGTCCGGACTCTTCACTGCCGATTGCAAAAATATTATTCTGCTGCTGGCATACGTGGTCGTACGCGCTATTCACCAGTTCATCCCCAATATTATTACTAACCCATTTTTCAAGAGACATAAAAGTCGTGGTTGCAGACAAAGCGTCAAATTTAGTACTTTGAACCATCTGCTCCAGCCTTGTTCTAACTTGCTCCTGCAAAATCCTGAATTCAGATGCAGCAATTTTGTTTAGATAAAATTCCCGTTTTGCCTGCCAGTCATAAAAACAGGCCTGCCACAAAATCCACTTGTCACCAACTGCACACTGCATTGTTTCAAAACCAATCTGCTGTACTGCCCGTCCAGCTTCCAGATCGCTTTCGACAGTATTCACAAACAGTGGTCCCTGATTCCAACTGTAGTTTTGCTGCAGCAATTTAGCCTGAAAAAAGGCCTGCGCGTCGCCACCAACTACCAACACACAATCTTGAAACGGATCATAGCTCAGTAAAAAACAACGATCACCGTCACCATCAAAAACAAAACCCAGCACCTGGCCTGAGTTGTTGAGCAGCTTTTCCTTTTGTTCACGGCCACTCGCCAGCATCTTCTCTAAAGTTTCATATCCAGAAAACAAACCATTTTCGATCTCATCCGCAGAAATAGAAGATACACCTTCAAGATCTGCTACACCGGAACGAACGTTAATTCCCCGGGCTGGGTCACAGTTAGTAAAAATATAATCAGCTGACTCATAGTTCAGCAAATCCTCGATTAAGGGTGAAAAAGCACCATTTGCTGCATCAACGATTATTTTAGCACCTGCTAAAGAATCTTTGTTTAACCAATGATTTTGCGGATCTGCCATAAATTCTAAAAATAACTTCCGGGCAGCTGCATGATCATTGCGCAATTCTCCAATTAAGGGAGCGGATCGAAGGTTTTCAAAATTGAAACTCAGGCAACGTTGCGTCAAGCGCTTGTCATCTTCCGGAAATAATTTCAGATTGGAATGCCCAATAAAGATTTTGATCCCATTCTGGTCTGCAGGATTATGAGATGCTGTTAGTACAAAAGCACAAGCAGCACCAACGTGTAGTTGGTAAAGGGAAATGGCTGGAGTAGGTAGAATATCTACAACTACCGCAGTAAGACCTGCCTTCCTGATTCCTCGGATAGCGGAGTGATTGAAACTGCCGCTCATATCTCTCGGATCCCATCCAATTACAGCAAGATCATTTGCAGACGCAAAATCAGCTTCAAGCAGTTCCTGACAATAAGCGTAGGTATACAACTCAAAAAACTCTTCAGTCAGTACAGCTTCATGTAGAAAAACAGAAATTGGATCCGAACCGGAACAATCCTCTGCAAGACGGACAATGCCGCGAATACCATCCGTTCCTTGTATACGCTCAATCGTCATTTGTTTGCAGGAAAAAGAGAACTTATTAAAAGGGAGGATACTATCTTCATTCTAATTAGCAAACATTAAAAGATACTGAGGGAAGCCGATTAACCGACTGTTACAGATTTAGCCAAATTTCTGGGCTTGTCAATATTACGTCCCAAGTCCAAAGCAGCATAGTATGCAAACATCTGTGCCATAATCATTTGTGCCATTGGAGCGCATAAAGCACTCATCTGAGGCAGCAGTACTGCTTGATCGGTTAATGACTGGGCGCGTTCGTCACCCTGAAACATGATTCCAATCACAGTACCTCCACGAGCTTTAACTTGTTCCATAGCAATAAGAGTACGGTCATGTAAATCTTTTTGTTCCGGAAGCGGTACAAAAAACAGTGAATGTAAAGCCGGTTCAACCATCGACAGAGTCCCGTGTTTAAGAAATCCGGCAGGCATTCCTTCTGCGTGTTGATAAGTAATTTCTTTCATTTTCAAAGCAGACTCCATGGCCACAGGATAATAAACTCCGCAGCCGAGAAATAACCAATGCTCTACATGACTTGTAGTCCTTGCTATGTTGCGTACGAATCCGGATTGTTCATTGAGTATTTGGTCAACCATTTGCGGAAATATCTCCAACTCCCGCTGATGTTTTTGATAAACATCCTGCGAAATATGTTTCCGCATCCGCCCCAGTTCCAAGGCTACTCTCAGCATAATGAAGGTTTGAGCCAAAGCAGCTTTTGTGGAAACAACACATATTTCCGGACCGGAACCCTGCATAATAACCTGATCTACCATCATACTGATTGCCGACCCCATCACATTTACAACCGCCGCGGTTTGCGCACCATGAAGCTTCGCATACTCCAACGATGATTTTGTATCATAGGTTTCTCCAGATTGGGAAAGTGCCAGCACCATATCTCCGGATTCAACACTTACTACAGAAAACTCGTCAGAACTCAACGCCGGGTAGTATCGATTTGCCAAAGTTGAAAAAAAATACTGACTGATGTTCGCCACATAATAAGTTGTCCCCACACCCATCAGGTAGGCACGTGTAGCTTCCGTAAACATCAAGGCCAATCCTGAAATTTGTTCATGCGGAATTTTCAATGCCTGCCGTATTGTCTGCGGTTCATCGAATATTTCCTTGAGCATGTAATGGGAATATCCGCCCTTTTTACTCGTTTCCACATCCCAGTCAATGTGTAAAACATTTTTTTCGACATGTTCACGAGTTTTTAATTTACGTATTTTATAATCATTCCGGCCTAAAACAACATATTCTCCATCATCCAGAACTACCGCCTTCCTGGTGTATTCCAAAAAAGCATTGAGATCTGAACCGACATAATTACAACCCTCTCCCAGTCCCAGTAACAGAGGTGACTCTTTTTTTACACAATACAAGTGTTCCGGGTCATGCGCTGAAAGCATGACTATAGAAAATGAACCTTCGATTTTCTCAAGTGCTGCTAAAAAAGCTTGTTCTATATCTTTGCTGTTTGAGTATGATTCCTCCAACAAGTTGACGAAAACTTCTGTATCAGTCAATGACTCAAAAACAACACCTTGACTAAGCATCCGCTCCCGCAATTCCTGGTAATTTGAAATAATACCGTTGTGTACAATTACAAACTGCTTGTTTTGAGAAAGGTGGGGATGGGCGTTTTCCTGAGTTACTCCTCCGTGTGTTGCCCAACGCGTATGAGCAATTCCGATGCTCCCCTGCATTTGATCCAATTTTTCCAATGAGTTGACTTCATCAATTCCCCCAACATTTTTTCGCAAATCAAGTGCTCCTTGTCGCAGCAAGGCCATTCCGCAAGAATCGTATCCACGATATTCCAAGTTGCGAATTGAATTAAATAAATTTCTGCCAATATTTTCAGAATGGACAATGCCGCTGATGCCACACATTTTTTGCCTTACCGGGTTTTAAGTTTTAAGAGCTTGATTTAGAGAGTAATGTTATCAGTAACGATTTTTCCTGACTCCACAATTGTACCCGGCCCAAGAGTATGACGGGCTCCAATGGATACATTATCACCAATGAATGCTCCAAGCTTTGTCAGGCCGGTTTCTATTGAGTCTGAGTTGGACTTGCAGGTTATCCGACTATAATCGACTGTGTGATTGACCGTCGTCAGTCCGGAACCAGATTTGACGTTTTCTCCCAGAACGCTGTCCCCGACGAATGAAAGACGGCCTACGTCATTGTTTCCAAACAACACGCAATTTTTCAATTCAGATCCATAGCCTACAATTGAGTCCGGACCAATCGCGCTGTAATTACGTATGAGGGAATTATTCCCCACATATGAATTGGAACCTATATAACAAGGACCCTTAAGTATGGTTCCGGATTCTACAGTAACATTCGGCCCAATCCGGACAGACCCTTCGAGATGCACTTGTCCCAGCAATCTTGCGGTAGAATCAATTTCAGCAGTTTCCCATGAACTCATCAACATCCGATTTGCTTCCAAAATATGCCAGGGATGAATCATATCAATCCATCCTTTTTCCCACAAACTAGCCTGTAGCCCGCTGGTTTCAATCATTTGCCCATAACATTGGGAAATATCATTCTGATGCTCCTCCAACAAAGAAAATATTTTCGGAAACAAAACAAACATTCCTGCAAAAACATAATTTGCCTGATTTGCCTTTGGTTTTTCAACCAAACGGCTGATTTTCATTTCATGATCCAGATAGACATTTCCAAACTCTTTTGAAGACTCCGGCAAAGCAATCAAGGCAACTTCCTTGTCCATCTCAGAGTAAGTTTGCAGGATGGATAAAAAGGGGTTGTAATCAGTCATTACGTCACCATAAACAAGCAAAAACGGTTTCTTTTCCAATGACGACTGGCAAAGACTCAAGGCCTGACCAATTCCCTGAAGTTCATCCTGAACAACATACTCAAGATTCACTCCAAGTATTTTGCCACTGCCAAAATACCGGCGGACAAGGTCCTGCTGATGATTGACTACAAGCACAATGTCGTTAATCCCTGCTTCCTTGAGGAAACAAATCGTATTTTCAAGAATATATTGCCCCGCAATTCGAATCATGGGCTTACAGCGGGTTTCAATAAACGGACTCAATCTGTTACTTCGATTAGCCGCAAGAATAACTGCTTTCATGACATCACCTTTGTAAATAAATTCTTTGGTTTTTTAAGGATTGAACACCAGTCTAGCTGACATTTTTCTCTTCTCCAATACAGGCAACTAAATGCTCCAATACCTGGTCTGCACTCAGATTCCCTGTATCCACAATTAATGCATCCTCCGCAGGTCTCAGTGGAGCAACTTTACGGTTTTGATCTTGAAAATCCCGTTTACGAAGAGCTGTTAATATTTTTTCAAAATTAGCATTTTCACCACGTTCCTGCAGTTGCAGCATCCGACGTTTTGCACGTATCTCCGGAGAGGCATCAACATAAAACTTAAATTCCGCATCTGGAAAAACAACTGTGCCAATATCTCGACCTTCCAATACGGCGCCCAGGTAACTTTCTGACTTACGGACTTCTTCAACTAATGTGCGCTGTTGTTTTTTCATCACTTCCCGGATTGAGGAAAAACTACTGATTTTTGAAGCAAGACTGGAAATCAATTCTGTCCGAATTTCATTAGTTACATCTTTACCATTGCAAATTACATTTTTATGTTTAAATACTATCCTGGTCTGATCACCCAATTCTTGCAGCGAATCATCACTTTCCGGAGAACCATGCTTCCCCCAGCACAAAGCAAGGCAACGAAACATTGCTCCGGTATCAACATACAAACAGCCAAGTTTTTCCGCAAGTTGACGGGCAATTGTACTTTTCCCAACACCGGTAGGACCATCAATGGCAATGATTTTAAAATCCATAACATTATTGTTTCACGTGAAACATTTTGATCAGAAAAAATTAACCCCCATATGGATGTCATTATAGTTCGTTTCCTCATGAAAATTCTGACTCCATAAAGCAAAAATGAAAATGGGCTCCGGCTTAGATCAATTCAGACATCCTGGTTGGAACCATTGGAGCATATCATTATTGATTCATCAAGCTTCTCAGGAGTTTTTCAATTTCTTTTTGACGGACTGTATCTTTAAATTTTTTTTGCATTTTCAGGTAAATCGACCTCGCTTCTTTAGTGCGTTTTAGTTGCACATAACTTGATGCAATTCGCAAATTGAGATCGTATCTTTGCTGATTAGACAAACTACGGTCCAGATAAAGAACTTTCAGACTGGCAGCCAGAGCTTGACGATGTTTGCCTAATTTATAGAGAGCAAACCCTTTTTCTTTGAAAATATGCAGTTGCCATTTTTTTCGTCCTTCTTCAACTGTTTCCATCGATTTTAATGCCTGATTCAGCCAGCGTTCAGCCAACTCATAGTTAGTCAATTCGTTATAAAGTTGACCAATTAGAACAATCTGCTCCAATCTCTTTTCAGGAGCAAGTTCTACTTTACGTACTGATTTTTTATAGTTGGCTACAAGCTGCTTTAAATAAGAGAAGGCCTTTTCTCTTTGTTTCTTTTCCAGAAAATAATTGCTGAGCATATGCAGAATTTCATAACTGTAAAAATCGTCCCGACTCACTTTCAAAAACAGATCTGCACCTTGCAGTAATTCTGGAATGCGCCCCAATTCATACTGAATTTTCAAGATCCGGTAATTGATAACTCGTCTAGTGTCATTTGGAGGATTTTTTAATGCCAAAGTGTAATATGTGTTTGCTTCTTCATATTTTTTCGTATCAAAAAGAGCATTTGCCCGATGAAAGTAAAGGAAGCCCTGATCTTTGTTGGTTGAAAGCTCCAGTCCGACACCTGTCACACTCAGTATCCGCCTGGGGTCTTTGATGTACTTCAATACTTCAACCCTCAATTTTATCAGTGAAAAGTCTGAGTTCCCCTCAATCATACGCTGAAGAACATCATCAGCTTGCTCATATCTTTGCATTGCCACAAGAATCTGCACCCGCAAATGAACCGCTCTTACAGGTTTTTTCAATTGACCAAAAGTGTTTTGCAGTTCATTTAATATTTCCAGACCTGAATTGTACTGCTTTAGTTCAAAAAAAGCCTGGGCCTGCAGATAAAGCCCTTCTTCAAGGAATTGGGAACCTGGATGCAGCTTCTGTAATTTTGCAAAAGCCGAGATTACCGCTCTCCATTTCTGCTGATCATGATTTACCTTGCCGAGTAAAAACAAGCGATCATCATCCCGCTCACCTTCCCGGTCAACCTGTCGCATTGCCATGATTGTCTGCAAGTAACTCTTTTCCAGTTCATACAATAAAACCCCGTACCAAAAATAGTAATCCGACTGACGTTCTGAGCCTGCATACTCTGCCAGCAGTTGTTTCAAATGCTGCAACGCTTTCTGATGGTCTTTTAGCAGCAGTTCTATCACAGTACCCAGGTAAAGACTTTCCTCCTTAACAATCAAAGGCACCTGATTTGACTCCTGCTTCAAATTATTTTGTGCCCACAGCAAAAATTGCTTTGCTTTTTTTATCTGCCCTTGGCGCAAATAAAGATAAGCATATATTAGTTCTAATTCCCCCTGCCACTCACGCCAATATTGAGTAACCGACTTCAGCTCCGGCTGTTTCTTAATCAAAAAGAGAAACTCTTCAGTTTTAACTGCATGGTGAATTAATTCTCGCAATGCTTTTTCCCGGACAATATCATCCTGTATTTTAAACCAATTCCTCCAGGAACTTTCAATTTGATTTGTATAAAGATTAAGCCTTAAATAGGCCAAAGCAATTTTGTCAGGACTGCGGACACCAAACTTCTCAAGAGACTGTAACCGTTTTTTGGCTTTATTCCAGTGTTTCAAACGCATTTCTGCAGCCACGCCCAGCCACAAGAAGTGTTCCATTCGAGGATCATTGTAAAATACCTGCTCCCGAGATTGTGCTTCAACTAAATCCGCTAATTCCTGCCAGCGGTTTTCAACAAAATAAAATTCAGCCAGACGCACTACATGTTCAAAATCATATGGAAACAATTGGATCAAATCATCAATTACTTCAAATATTAAATCACTCTGCTTCAACTGAACATGTATCAGGTACTTCAAAAAAAGAAGCTGAATACGTATTTTTTTAACACTGATCACCTCTTTATTTTTCTCAATTATTTCCAGTGCTTCATTGTATTTTTTTTGCTTCAGAGCCAGCCAGGCCAATGTGTAGCGGCTGAAATTTTGAAAATCAATATATCGTTCTGAACTTTTACCCTGTTTGAGAGAGTCAAGGAATACAGTCAGTATTTTTCCTGCTGGAACATATTCCTTCCGCTTCGATAAAATTTGAGCCTGCCAAAACAAAGACGGAGCGAACCATGGCGTTTCCGGATAATTATCTGTTACTGACTGAAACCTCTTAAAAGAAACATTCAAGTCTCCACGAAACAAATAGACAAGACCTTCTTTGTAAAATTTGCCCGCACTGTCAAGCCAGCTTGGATCTTCTGGAATAAAACGAGAGTAATGCCAGTCAGGAAGCTCCGGAAAGACTGCATCAGGAACTGTAACCAACGGAGATCCCGGATGATCTGGTAAACGAAGTATTGGGATGGGTAGTGGGAATGAGCCGGAATGTGTCTTTACTGTAGCAACATTTTCCCGACTTTCTGCAAATCCACTAGGAACCTGAAAAACCAATATTATGGTAAATATCAGGTAAAATAAAGAATTTGATCTTCTCATTTCAGGATTATTTTAGAAAAGTTAATTTGATGGATCGTGCCGCTAAAAACATTTTAAATAATTAATGACTTTTGATCACTTCATCTCGAAAATGAATTAATTCAACCGCAGCCAAATTCAAGTCTTCTGCAGACAACTCTAGTACATATTGGTATGAACTCATTGAATGCATGTAGAGAGGATCATAATAATCTACCAAAAGCATGTGCACTATCTTTTCAATTTCTTCTTTTTTGAGCCACAGGCGTAATTGATCCACTTTAAGCTTTCCAAGTGACACGCGTAATGTAATTAAAATTGAATCAACTTGTCGAAAACTCTGTTCATCACAAATTTGATACTCCTCAACTATACGGCTGATCCTGGTATTCATAGATGCACTCAACAGCACCAGCATCCCGGATTTCATCGCATTCGCGAGAGAATATGGAAGAAATACCTGCCCCACTTTACGGCTCTCTCCTTCCACAAACAGAGGTAGAGCCTCTGGAAGTGTTCTCAATTTTTGAACAAGCAGTCCTTCAAAGTTTTTCTGTGACCGAGGAGTTTTATTTATGGCACCAAATAAAGAACTTCGATGCCCTGCCAGACCTTCCAAATCTATATGATCCGGTAGTTTATTCAGGAGCAAGGTTTTTCCCACACCCGTCTGACCATGCAGGACAATGAAAGGCGGCATTGGGCTTTCAAGCTGTTGCAGCACATATTGCCGAAACCTCTTATATCCACCCTGCATTTGTGCAGCCCGGAATCCGTGATGCTGTAACAGCCTGACAACCGAAGCAGATCTCATTCCACCGCGTGCACAATATATGACTAGTTGATGGGATTTTAAATCTAAAAGCGACTTTAAGAATTGCTGCAGTCTCGGTTCAATAATCTTTAAACCCTTGTCAACTGCTGCATCCCTACCAATCTGTTTGTATATTGTTCCAATTTCTGCACGCTCCATGTTATCAAACAATGGACGGCTCAGAGCTTCAGGAATACTGCCTTTGGCAAATTCCTCTGCCGTACGTACATCAACCAGAATAATGCCATCTGAAAGAGCTTCTTCCGCAGAAAAAAGCCCAATACTTCCATTAAGAAAGTCCTCTGAACTTTTTTGTGGGCGTTTCGATTGATCCGGCAGAGAGTCGCAAGTACTCATTCATCTTCAGCAGTTTCCTGCGTTTCTTCGCTTGTGTCTGAAAAATCAAGATTGTGAATTTTCCTTACTTTGAGATTGATGGTGTCTGCAATTTCAGGATTTTCTTCTAAAAACCTGATCGAGTTTTCGCGTCCCTGTCCCAATCTGTCTTTCTCGAAAGAGAACCATGTTCCGCTCTTTTGCACAATATCATCATTCACAGCTAAATCGATTAAAACTCCCATTTTGGAAATTCCAACTCCATAGATCAAATCAACTTCTGCAATACGAAACGGCGGCGCCAATTTATTTTTTGCCACCTTGATTTTCATCCTGTGCCCCTTTACTTCATCTCCGCTCTTTATCTGGCTGGCCCGCCGGACATCCAGTCGTACAGTGGAATAAAATTTGAGGGCATTCCCCCCAGTCGTTGTTTCCGGATTTCCAAAAACCACTCCAATTTTTGAACGAAGCTGATTTATAAAAATGAAAATAGTATTTGATTTGGATATTACACCGGATAATTTGCGAAGTGCCTGTGACATCAAACGTGCGTGCAACCCCATATGAGAATCACCCATATCTCCTTCCAGCTCATTTTTTGGTACCAAGGCAGCGACAGAATCTATAACAACCATATCAACTTTGCCGACGCGCACAAGCTGCTCCGCAATTTCAAGACCCTGCTCGCCATAGTCTGGTTGGGACAGAAGGAGATCTTCCACCTGAACACCCAGAGTTTTGGCATTGTTTCGGTCAAACACATGTTCGGCGTCTATGAAAACAGCTATTCCACCTATTTTTTGAATCTCCGCAACCGCACACAAGGCTAAAGTTGTTTTACCAGATGCTTCCGGACCATAAATTTCAATTATCCGTCCTCGAGGTAAACCTCCTATGCCCAGTGCAATGTCCAACGCCAAATTACCGGCACTCACTGCAGGGTAATGCCCCACAGTCGAGCCGTCCATTTTCATGACAGAACCTTTTCCATACTGGCGTTCAATTTGCTGAATTGCGGTTTCTAAATCTTTTTGTCTTTCTTCAGTCAACATAATTCCTCCTTCAATAATGAAATTTCTCAGCAAAGTTTTCACGGATTTACTCGATTAACATTTTCGTAAATTCCCGTTCAACCCTTGATTATACAACATGTTATTCAAGCGACATCCTGATTCCGCTTTTTTCAGTAATTAATTCTACGTTTATAAGCAAGATTCTATCAGCAAATAATAATCTGACTCTAAACAAGTCGCAATGCTATTTCAGATTGCCTGTAAAGTTTTCTTAATCTCTGGTTGAACAAATTCTACCTACAACAAATCTGACTCATGCCGAAATTTTGGATTATTAGTCCTTTACACTCCGGACTTCCTTGTACCTTGCTATTATATCAGGATATAATGTTCCTTGTACTTTTTCACAATTCACAGAGATTATTCAAATGAAAAAAGTTCTAGTTACCGGTGGTGCCGGTTTTGTTGGGTCATTTCTTTGTGACCGCCTGATTGATGAAGGACACGAGGTTATTGCAATTGACAATTTTTTTACTGGAAGCAAAGAAAATCTCAGTCAGCTTTCAGATGAGACAAATTTTGAGTTGATCCGTCACGATATTGTGAAACCTATTCTTTTAGAAGTGGATTGGATTTTCAACCTGGCCTGCCCTGCATCACCAATTCATTATCAGTACAATCCTGTAAAAACTGTAAAAACTAATGTCATGGGTACACTCAACATGCTGGGTTTGGCAAAACGAGTAAAAGCCCGTATTTTGCAGGCTTCAACTTCAGAGGTTTATGGTGACCCGCAGGTACATCCACAACCGGAGAGCTATTTTGGTAACGTCAATCCGATTGGTTTGCGAAGCTGCTATGATGAAGGAAAGCGTGTGGCAGAAACTTTAATAATGGACTATCACAGGCAAAGTCAGGTTGATGTAAAAATCGTGCGTATCTTCAACACATACGGTCCCAGAATGCATCCCGAAGACGGCAGAGTCGTCAGCAATTTTATAGTTGCAGCACTCAAAGGTGAACCCCTCACCATCCATGGAGATGGACTGCAAAGTCGCAGTTTTTGTTATGTGACAGAATTGGTAGATGCAATGTGTCGAATGATGAACACAGAAAATTTTACTGGACCGGTGAATACAGGAAATCCTGGCGAGTTTACTATGATTGAGTTGGCTGAAACAGTATTGAAAATGACTAATTCCAGCTCCAAGCTTGTGAAAGTGGAAGCGAGACCGGATGATCCGGAGCGACGTCAACCGGACATCACGCTGGCTAAAGAAAAACTTGGCTGGGAACCTGAAATAAAACTCAAAGAAGGCCTGAAGCCAACCATAGAATATTTTGATGAACTATTGAAACGCAGCTGATAATAAGTATCCGGTTCAACTTAAACACTATTAACATAAATTGCTTAGAAAAGTCTTTAGGACTTAATCAATTCTTCAACTGCTAAGCTAAGCCAAACCATTCCGGAAAAATATTATTATTGACTTGTTTGAAACAAAATATGTTTGACAACGAAATGATTTATTAAACCTGAAAGACTTAATGCCCCTCCTGTCAACTCCTCCTGAACTAATAAAAATTGCAAATGCCATTGCCAAATCCGAAGGACGCAGTATTCTAGTCGGTGGTGCGGTGAGGGACCATTGTATGGGCCGCAAAAGTTTAAAAGACTTTGATGTGGAAATATTCGGAATTAGTCCGGAAGTACTGGAATCCGTACTCCGGAATTTTGGAAATATTCATGCTGTTGGAAAAAGTTTCGGTGTGCTGAAACTTAAAACCTCAAGTGCAGAATATGATTTTAGTCTGCCCAGACGTGAGAGCAGGTCTGGAAAAGGACATCGCGGATTTATGGTAACGCCTGATTCTACAATGAGCTATCGTGAAGCAGCTTCTCGCCGTGACTTTACAGTCAACAGTATCGGTTATGATCTGTTAACCAAAACATTGCTCGATCCATTTGATGGTTTAGGAGACATAAAGCACAAAATATTAAGGCATGTTGGACCTGCATTTGCGGAGGATCCTTTGCGGGTATTGAGAGCAATGCAGTTTTCGGCACGTCTGGAATTTAAAATTGCGCCTGAAACTGTGCAATTATGCAAAACACTGGACCTTGCAGAGTTATCCAAGGAACGGATTTTTGAAGAATTCCGTAAACTGCTGCTAAAAGCAAAACGACCTTCAATTGGTCTAGAGGCCCAAAATTCTAGGCATTTTAGCTTATTTTCCAGAACTGAAAGCACTAATTGGAGTCCCGCAAGATCCAAAATGGCATCCTGAAGGAGATGTATGGACACACACTCTGCTTGTTTTGGACGAGGCAGCAGACTTAAGAAAAGGTAATGAAAAACTGGACTTAGAGCTGATGTTTGGGGCGCTTTGTCACGATTTTGGCAAGCCGCTGACCACTGAATTTTTGCAGGGACGCTGGCGAAGTCCTGCTCACGACGTCGAGGGAGTTGCCCCAACAGAACAGTTTTTGCGTAGATTGACAGATGATCGAGTTTTAATTGAACAAGTTACAATTTTGGTCAAAGAACACCTCCGTCCAATACAGCTTTTTAAAGAGCGCGAGCGGATTAATTCCGGTACAATCAGGAGACTGGCTTTACGTGTCAGGATACCTGAATTGGTTTTGTTGGCAAAGGCAGATTATTTGGGACGTACTCTAACTGATGAAGAACGTAAAAGTTTTGATGCCGGCGACTGGCTGCTTGCTGAAGCAGAACGGATGAATGTTCGTGATGAAGCTCCACGTCCTTTGTTAATGGGGAGACACCTCTTGGCAATGGGAATGTCACCCGGACCAGAAATGGGAGAAGTTTTGAATGAGGCATTTGAAAAACAGCTAAACGGAGACTTGCAGACAGAAGATGATGCAATTACCTGGGTAAAATCAAATTTGCCGAATTTGTCCAATCTTACTCCTTGAAGGTAAGACCGTTATAATTCACATTCATTCCAAGGTAATTTTATAGAAATTCTTTCACAGACATGGCTTCCAAAACTCTGGCAAAAAATCGTAAGGCAAGGTTCGAGTATGAAATACAAAAAACTATGGAAGTCGGCATTGTCTTGCTGGGTACAGAGGTGAAGAGTGTTCGTGCCGGTCAAATCAATCTGGCAGAAAGTTACTGCCGTGTTGATGACAGCCTGCAGGTATATTTACTGAATGCACATATTTCTCAATATGATTTTGGCAACCGCCACAATCATGAGCCGCTTCGTCCAAGACGCTTACTACTTCACCGCTCAGAAATTCGCCGCCTTTATGGGCAGGTAAAAGAGCAAGGTCTCACATTGATACCTCTGAAAATATACCTCAAAGGAGGAATTATAAAAATGGAAATGGCGCTTGGACGTGGAAAAAAGCTGCATGATAAACGTCAAACCATGAAAAAGCGAGATGCTCAGCGAGACGTTGAGCGTGCACTCAGCGAACGTACATAAAATGGAGCGCTATGACGGAAAATGTTCTTAAACCTGACAAATCTGATCCTGCATGGTCTTGGCTGGCATTGAGCCTGATTTCCGGAATCGGCTACAAAAAGATCCGGGATTTAATTGAGCACTTAGGCAGTGTAGAGGATCTGCTGAAAACGAGCCCTGAAATCTTGATTGAGCAGTTTCAAATCTCATCAAAATTAGCGGACCTGATTTCAAAAGCTACGCAATCTCATAGTTTTAACATAGAAAAGCGGATCATTGAAGAATCGCCCGGAGTACGGCTTTTTTGTCCTGATTCATCCGGATATCCTTTGCGGCTACAACAAATATCCACTCCACCAAGTGTATTGTACTGGCAGGGTGAATTACAGGATGCAGAAAGTCCATGTCTTGCTTTCGTCGGCTCCAGGGGTTGCACAGCATATGGGAAACAACAAACGCGCCGACTCGTTAAAGAAATCTCACAATATGTTCCGGACATGATTATTGTAAGCGGGCTTGCGAAAGGTATCGACACAGTGGCACACGAAACTGCATTGGAATTTGGATTAAAAACCATTTCCGTACTTGCAGGTGGGTTGCAGCATATTTATCCTCCAGAAAATAAAAACCTGGCTGAAGAAATATTAAAGAATGGAGCACTGGTTTCCGAATTTCCACTGGGCGTAAAGCCACTTGCCAGAAATTTTCCTATCCGGAACCGTGTAATCAGTGGTTTGTCCATGGGAATAGTAGTCACTGAAGCCCGCAAAAAAAGCGGCGCAAAAATCACGGCCGCATTTGCACTTGAGCAGAACAGGGAAGTATTTGCTGTCCCCGGCCGGGTAGATTCCGCTGCAAGCTCAGGTACTAACAGTTTGATTGCGCGTCAGCATGCTAAGCTGGTCAGCAGTGCAGAAGATATTTTGGAGGAATTATCACTTATTTCTGCCACTGCAACCAATCTTCCTCTTTCTCCTGATGGCGAGACCGGATTCAAAAAGATAAATCCTGATGATTTGGGTGAAAAACAAAGTAGGATTCTTAAAGCATTGAATGACGGAGTTGAGGAAATTGACGCAATTTACGAACAAACAGGTCTTGAAATGAATTTTTTGTTGGCTACCTTGCTTGAATTAGAATTAACTGGTACAGTAGAAAACATTGGCGGACAAATTTACCGTCTCAGAGTCGAACTTGAAATTCCTTCAAATTAATACATTCGATTAGCAAAATGGAACATAACTTCTTTGTTGTTGGAGAAAACCGCGGTTTGGCATTCCTCCTGAACAATATTAAATATATTTTATGGTTTTTGATTATAATTATTGCAGCATTGTCCGGTGTAATCGCATTTCTACATTATACTGGCATTCAGAATCAAGAACAGTTTAAGTTGCAAATCGATCAAGAAAAGACTCGAAGTAACAGTCTAATCTCAAAATTAAAGAAATCTAGTCAACAGGACAGTGAATGGGAACAACAGATTTTATCCCAGTCTTCAAAGCAGAAGAAGCTGAAAGAACAGCAAGAGTCCCTCATAGATCGACAAGGTAAAGAACTTTCTGAAATTAAATCAATTCTTGATCAGCGTGAACAAGTGGTTCAGCAGTTTCAACTTGAAAAAACATCTACTCAAATTCAGATCAACAACCTTCAGCTTAAGGTTCGTTCCTTACAACAGCAACGTCTAAGTGCACAGGCATCATTAACTGAGTCAAAAACTGAAACTGAAAATGTTCAGACAAAAATTTCGGAGTTGGAAACCGTAATAAGCAAACTTGAACAACAAAATAAAAAATTAAAACAAAAAGCTTCTTCTCCTGTTACGGCGGTAAAAAAACGAAAACCCCTGATTATAGATAATCCAACCATAACTGTAGAAAAATTAAAGATAACTGCAAAAGGCACTCGAGTCAGTGTCAGTTATAACCTTACTAATAAATCAAAAAAGCTCCAAAGGGGTCGCACTGGAATGCATCTTTCCTCTAAGAAAAATCTCGAAAACGAAATCCAATTTCGCAGGCAAACTTCCATTCCATATAAAATCAAGAGATATAGAGTTATATCAAGGAAATTCACCAAAGTTAAGCCTGGAACCTTCATTCGAATCCTGATTTGGAATGAGAAAAAGGAACTTATTTTTGATGAAGCTCATCCAATCAAGAGATAGCATAAAATCCTTTATATCTTTTTTCCAGCATGTCTGCTCTCTTAAGCCTTGAACGAGTCAGTAAACGTTTCGGTTTTCGTTCCATCCTTGAAAACATTTGTTTCTCTTTGGATGCAGGCGAATTCGTGATGCTGATTGGAAATAACGGTGCAGGCAAAACGACTTTGCTTCATATTATCAGTTCACTGATGAAGCCCACCCGTGGAACAATTTCTTTTCGTGGTAGAAATCGAAAAGAGCACTTGCAGGAATGGCTTCATATAATTGGAAGCCTGTCGCATGAAAACAGGTTGTATGGTGATCTCAGTTCAATAGATAATTTGCGTCTGTTCGGAACTCTTTATGGAGTGAACGAGCTGAACATAAAAATTGACAATATTTTAGAGCAAATCGACCTGACCCATGTTGCCCGGCTGCCAGTCCGTAATTTTAGCAGCGGAATGACAAAGCGTTTAATGATAGGTCGTTTAATGTTGTACCAACCGAAAATTTTAATCCTCGATGAACCTTACACTGGACTTGATCAACACTCATTTCATTGGTTTCAGGATTATCTTCAGAAATTTCATCAACAGGGTGGTACCGTATTGATGGTTACACACCAACTTGAGCTGGGGCTGGAATTAGCGACCCGTGTACTTGTGTTACATCAGCAAGGAATCCAACATGATATTTCCGCAACAGGATTAAGTGTCGACCAGTGTAGTGCATGGCTGGAAGAATAATGCAGTTTAGTACTTACCTCGAAAGTCTCTCGCAGTTAAAACAAATCCTAAAAACTTCAATCCGTGAAGTAATTTTAGAGCACAAATCACTGAGTCGAATGGGAAGCTTAGACACAAAGTCCCTGCTTCCACTTATCGATGCAGCTCTTGTTGCCGAAATGTCACCTGTATTACAGTGGGACATACTCAGCACAGAGAAAACATTCCAGCACAGTCTTTCGCTGTTGAGTCGTCTGCCTTTAGCAAAGTTTTACGCAATCCGCGTCCAGGATCTTGGAGCTGCAGAATGGATCCGGCAGGAACATCCGGAACTTCCACTTCATTTGATAGTTGAAACCGGTAACCATAATTTAACAGGGCTTCAACGCTGGATCAAATATTTTGGCCCGCAGCTGCAACGTTTGGTTCTTTCCACTGAGTTGCCAAAATCCATCTTGAAGGAGTATAGTCAAATCTTAACTGTTCCCTGTGAAATATTAGCTGCCGGCAGAATACTATTGTTTTACACACCTCGTAAGCTATTGAATTTACATAGTCTTTCACATGACACCTCATATTGCATAGAAAAAACTTTGATCCCCAGTGATCAACCCCAAAGAATGTTTCCGACCATCGAAAATCAACACGGTACTTTCATGTTTCATCATCGAGATTTATTTCTCTTAGATTTTCTTCCGGAACTGGAGAATACAGGCTTGAGTGTTTTAAGGCTGGATTTGCGGCATCTGAATTTTTCAGGCACGTGGATTAAGAAAATCGATGGACTGCTTGAATCATTTGATAAAAAGAAAATCAAGGTATTAAAATCAAAATGGCCCACCAAAATTACACATGGCTTCTTTCGGGCAAACAGGACTGACCTGTCAATTGAGCGCATAAAAAATCCGCACCTCAAGGATCATGGTGAAACATTGACCGGATATGTAGTTGAGGCTGTAAAAGAAGAGCATCTGATATTGCTGACCCGTAAATCATTCCGGCGTGGAACTCCTTTGCTCGGAATTACTCCGGAAGGACGTGAATGTGAAATATTGACGGACAGCATACATACGACCGACGGTCAGCCTGCAGAAGATATAATTTCCGGAAAATTGTATCAAGTACCACATGTAAAATATGTGACCGCACAGACCCTGGTTTACAGTCGTTCTGAGTAATTACGGCTTGTATATTTTTACCAAACACTTAAGGTTTTAGAACCTCATTTTTATTTTTCTTTGGTGCTTTCTGAAACGACATCTCAAAA
>JGI11754J13217_1000015_pt1 | contig 18513 bp, 14 predicted proteins | sample DeeseametaMP0103_FD_13217 | JGI IMG/M metagenome (IMG submission 13217)
TTTTATGTGTTAATATAAAAACTCGAATCTGAAAATTTTTCTTTCTTCATTGGTAACTAATTTAACTTTAATCCCCAATTTCTTTTGAGTTGAAAACCATGGTAGAAAAACAAACTACTCAATTTTCTCCTGTTCAGGAAGCATTCATCCCAAACATAAAAATAATTGGTGTCGGCGGTGCTGGAGGAAATGTGGTAACGCAAATGGCAGAAGAAAATCTTGATCAGGTTGAGACCATTATTTGCAACACTGATGTAAAAGCCTTAAAGCGTAACAAATCACATAAAAAGATAGAGCTAGGCAAAAAACTTACACGTGGGATGGGGGCAGGAGCACGTCCTGAAGTTGGTGAAGGTGCTGCGGAAGAGAGTCTTGCAGAATTAAGTGAAGCTGTTGAAGGTGCTAATATGGTTTTCATTGCTGCCGGAATGGGCGGTGGAACTGGAACCGGCGCTGCTCCGACAATAGCTCGACTGGCAAGAGATAAGCAAATTCTTACAGTTGGTATTGTTACAATTCCTTTTTCCTTTGAAGGTACAAAACGCCTGGACTCAGGGCTTGCCGGAGTTGAGCGTCTGCGTGAATACACTGATACTTTACTGGTCATACCAAACGACAAACTTCTCGATGCCAGTACTCAAAGTACAAGCTTCCTGGAAGCTTTTCACATGGTTGATATGGTGCTGATCAATGCTATCAGAGGGATTACTCTTCTGCTCAGCGGAGTCGGTGACATTAATGTCGATTTTGCTGATGTGGAAACCATAATGAAAGGGATGGGTAAGGCAGTCATTGGTCGAGGAGTGGCAAAAGGTAAGGACAGAGCATTGAATGCTGTAGAGGATGCATTACATGGTTCTCTAATGGAAGATACAGACATCCGTGGAGCGAAAGGAATTTTGGTTCATGTGAGTGGCCCAAAAGATACCAGTGCTTATGAAATTCAGGAAGCAATGTCACTCATTGAAGATATGGCTGATGAAGACGTTGAGTTAATCTGGGGGGCATCCTTCTCTGATGAAGCAGGAGATGAAGTTGCCATGACAGTGATTGCCACAGGATTGTCCTGATTTGAGTCCTTTGCGCCTTTTTCCTCATTACTGAAGATTGAAAATGAGCGGAAGCCAGATAAAGCTTTATCAGACAGACAACGGTCCTTGTCCTTATCGAGATAATTATACTTGGCACAATATCTCTTTCCAGACCAGTGAGATTCCTGCAGACGGTTACACTTCGCTGTTGAATCAGGGGTTTCGCCGGAGCGGTCTTTCCATTTATCATCCCGCTTGTTCCGGTTGCCAGGCCTGCATTCCGATTCGGATCGATGTACAGAAATTTTCTCAAGGAAAAGGGCAACGCCGCACGTGGCGAAAAAACAAGGATGTTCGTGTTGAGCATCATCCAGTTGGATTTAACCAGGAAGATTTTAATCTTTACCAGCGTTATCAGATAGATTGGCACGAGATCAAGTATCCGGTTGAGGAAAGTGAGTACTTTGATTTTTTGATTGAAACTCCTGTACCAACCGAAATCCTGCGTTATTATTTAGGAACCAAGCTCATCGGTGTGGGGTGGCTGGATTGTTTACCGGAATTAATAAGTTCAGTTTATTTTGTTTTTGATCCGGAATTTGAATCAAGGAGGTTGGGAATATTTTCTCTCCTGTATGAAATTGAATATGCCCGCTTTCTTGATATTCGCTGGTTATATTTGGGATATTGGGTAGAAAGTTCTCACAAAATGAATTACAAGGCAGATTTTCAGCCAGCCCAAATTTTGAGGGATTCCCGCTGGATACCTTTTAAAAATCAGTAAAAATAAAACTCTCCTGTTCCAGTGAAAATCATGCCTGATTCCAAGAATGAATTTACACACCTATCCGTAAATGATCATCCAAGGATGGTCGATATTTCCGAAAAATCTGTGACTGAACGTAAAGCCGTTGCAGTAGCACGCGTGCATTTAGGAGCAGAACTCGCGGCACTTCTTAAAGATACCGGAAGTACAAAAAAAGGTCCGGTTCTGCAAACAGCTGTCATTGGAGGAATACAGGGAGCAAAGCGGACCTCAGAACTGATTCCAATGTGTCACCCTTTGCCGCTTTCCGGAGTAAATGTGGATATTGAACTGAAGGGTGAGTATGCTTTTATTCAGGCCACTGCCAAAACTACAGGACGTACCGGAGTGGAAATGGAAGCCCTGACAGGGGCTTCAATTGCAGCTTTGACCTTATACGATATGTGTAAATCAGTTACCAAAAGTATGGAGATTGAGTCTGTTTATTTAGTAGAAAAAACAGGGGGAAAGTCCGGGAATTACCGAAAAAAGGATTAAATGTTTATAGAAAAAGCTTTCACTTTTTCGTACTATTCAAAAGAAACTGATGTCCCCAGGTTTTCTGATAATAATTTAGCTAAACATTGGTAGAATTCTTCTTGTTCTGCATTAGCAAACCAGATATCTTTTTCTTGCAGAAACTGAAAATGCCAGCCTCTTGAATTCCCGGCCAGCCAGATTTCCTTGATTGCACGCTGGGTATTGATCACAATCTTTTCACTGTTATTTTCAAATGTGACCATTAGCTTATCCGGTGTTGGGTCATAGTCAATTTCGTCCTCAAATTCGTCAAGCTTCTCCTCGACCCTCACGAACAATTCAGAAACTCGCACAAAATATTCTTTATTTTCCATGGATTACTATTAGTAGTTGGTTGATGTTGTTTTAAAACAGCTGGTTGATGTTAAGTTTAAATCAAAGCTAAATTAAGAGAGATAGTATTCATATATTTTTCCTTCGTTTTTTTAAAATGCCCGCAAAGGATCTCATATTTCAGAAGAAACAATGTCAGCACCTGAAGATAAGGTCCATGAAAGTCCTATTGTAAGCGGTTCTGAGACCTTCATTTCCGATTTTGCAAATTGTCACGTCAACGTCAAATTCAGGCACTTATAATTTGGGTTACACCTTCAGTTGATTTAACAAAAAATAATGAGTATAAAGTATCGTAATAGGAGTGCCTTGATAGTCAATACAAAAACGCCTTCTTTCCAATTGCGTTTTTTTGTAAATATTCTCAAAATGAAATGTATTAAGGGTGAAAACCTTCAACTGTAACCAACAAGAGAAATTAATAATGCGCAAAATTCTGACTCTATTTTTGGCAATTTGTTTTTTAGCTGGAGCCTCTATTTCAGTTTGGGGCGGAGGACTGAACAATACTGACCCTCGTTATCCTCAACGTCAATACCGGCGCTTTCTGCTTCCCAATCAAATGAAAGTAATGTTGATATCTGATCCTACCCTGCAGCGAGGTGCGGCTTCTTTGACTGTAGCAGTAGGTTCGATGAGCGATCCAAGTGGACGTTCTGGACTGGCACATTTTCTGGAACACATGCTTTTTTTAGGAACTGAGAAATATCCTGATGAGGGAAGCTATCAGGAATTTGTTTCAACACATGATGGTTTCAGTAATGCCTATACTGCAAATGACCGTACAAACTATCACTTTGAGGTGGATCCGGATTATTTTGAAGAAGGCCTGGATCGTTTCTCACAATTTTTTCTGGCCCCGCTGTTTAATCCCGGATTAGTGGAACGTGAAATGAAAGCGATTGATTCTGAACACTCCAAAAACATCCCAAATGACTTTCGCAGAATATTTCAGGTAAAACGTAAAGCCTTTGAAAAAGGTCACCCTGCCAGGCATTTTGCTACCGGAACACTGAAAACACTGGCAGGCGTAAGCAGAAAAGAGTTGCTGTATTTTTACCAAAAGCATTATTCAAGTAATCAAATGATGCTGGCCGTGGCAGGTCCCCAGGATTTAGACACTTTACAGTCATGGGTCGTTCCACGTTTTGTTTCGGTGAAAAACCGTAACATGCAGGAAATTCGGGTTTCTGCAAAATATATGAAGCGCGACCCCCGTTTTCGTTTGATGCGTATTAAAACCATCAAAGATTCACGCTCGCTGACATTGATGTTTCCATTGTCACGTACACTTCATTACTACAAAAGTCAGCCCCTCGGTATGCTGGGTTTTCTGCTGGGACATGAAGGCAAAGGCAGTTTGCTTTCGCTGTTAAAACGGGAAAACCTGGCGGCCGGATTGTCTGCCGGAGGAGGAGATTCCAATAAATCATTTTCGAGTTTTGATGTTAAAATTCAGCTTACACCAAAAGGTCTCCGGAACTACACAAAAGTCATCCGGCGTGTTTTTCAGTATTTGCGCCTCTTGCGGGAAACGGGATTGCCACGTTACATTTATGAAGAGGTGAAACTGATGTCCGAGATAGATTACAAGTTTGCCGAAAAGCCTGAGGGGACCTCCCTTGTCAATGTATTTTCCACGCTGATGATGTATTACCCTATGCGTAAGTTAGAAGTTGATCCTTACATTATTACTGAATTCAAACCACGCATTTTTGACAGTATGCTTTACAGTTTGACTCCGGAAAATATGCTGGCCATTTTGGCTGCGAGGGATGTCAAGACAACTGAAAAAGAAGAGTATTACGGTGTTGAGTACTCACTGACATACAGTAATCCAAAATGGGTTAAAAATTGGCGTAACTCAAAAAAACTTTCTGCATTGAAGCTTCCGGAACCAAATCCGTTCTTGCCGGAAAACCTGGGAGTATTACCTTTTGAGGGCACCGTACAGCTTACTCACCAATCACTTGTGGGACTGCAGCAGGATGGACTTAGTTCCGAAGTGCTGAACCGTTTAAAACCCCTGCAGGGAAAGCTGTGGAAGTCGTTGGATGAATTGTTGACTTCAGCAGAATTTAAGCCGGAAACAGATTTAGCGGCTTTACGTGAACTTTTGCGTAAACACGCATTGGGGAACCCGGAAACAATACAGGATGATGAGTTTGGAAAAATTTGGTTTCAGCAGGATTTTCGTTTCGAAACTCCAAAAGCACATTTGATGTTCCGGATTCATTCTCCGCATGTTTATTCATCACCGCGAAATGCAGTTTTGTCACAACTTTATACGGATGCCGTACGTGAAGGGCTTAATGAATTTGGTTATCCTGTAAGTCTGGCAGGCTTAGAATATGGAATCAATGTAGACAAAAAGGGAATAAATCTCACTTTCAGCGGTTATTCAGACAGGATTCAGGAATTGGTCAAAAAAGTTGCGGGCCGTTTGAAAACAATCACAATAGATAAAAAAACGTTTAACACTCTCAAGGAGGCTCGTCTGCGCCGCTACCGGAATTTCCATTTTCAGCAGCCTTATCAACAAGCTTTTTATTTTCGGAGTTTACTGCTGGAAGGCAAAAAGTTTTCGATTATGGATTATGAAAAAGAAATAAAAAAAATACGTCTGCATGATGTAAATAAATTTGCAAAAAAAATATATGACCGCCTTTTTATAGAAGGCTTCGCTTATGGGAATCTACGTGCAGAAACTGTGCGTGAAGCTGCTAAAGTTCTTCGTGAAAAACTGGGCGGAAAAATTTTACCGGAAGTTAATCGATTTCTGGGAAGTGTCCGTCAATTGCCTCAAGGAAAATCCCATACCTTCACTCGTAAAATGCAGGTCGAAAATTCAGCTTTGGTGACAGATGTTCAGGTTGGACAGCGTAGTCCAAAACTACAGGCGGCATTGATGGTGATTGACAATTTAATGCAGCCGCAGTTTTATAATGAATTACGTACCAGTCAGCAGTTGGGTTACATAGTCAATTCTGGAATGACTGTTCTTAAAAAAACATTGGGGTTGATCTTTATCATACAGTCAGGAGAATACAATACTGAAACGTTGGAGCAAAGGATGGAGGCTTTCCTTGAAAAGTTCTATAGTTCATTAAAAAATCTCACCGATCAAGAACTAAACAAAATTAAAAAATCTGTTCTCCACAGTAAATTACAAAAGAGCACATCTGTAACAGGTGAAGCTGGTCGACTCTTTACGATTGCCTTTGAACGAAATGCAGAATTTGATAAAAACAGCAAGGGCATTAAAGCCTTGGAAAAACTCACGCCGGAAGACATTCAAAATGTTGTGAGCAGTTATTTGCTGCCGTCAAAACAGCGTAAGCTGATTCTGAGAATGTCCGGAAAAGACCATGAATCCGGTGAATCTTCCGGTGAAATGATTTCGTCAATTGCTAAATTTAAAGATCAATATGCATGTCCGCAAAGTTGCCTGCCTTGATTTCAGTCTTTTGAACGAAGAGGAAAAATAGAAATTCTCGGAAATCAAAAACTGAATTAGAAGTAAGAATTTGACCAAACCGGATTAGCTTAACTTTTGTCGAGAAGGAGGAATAGAAAATTAGAGCAAGAATTGTGGTATGAACTTTGCGAGTGATAATTAGACAGGAGACGTGTTATTGTCACAACAATTACAAAACTGAGAAATGAGTACTGAAAACGGAGTTCGCCTTCAAGTAGATCAGCAGAAGCGTATAGGTGTTTCTGACGTTATTACTATGCTGAAAGGTTTACGCAGTGAAGCGGTTATCAAAATCGTCCGTACTTCTGATGCAAAAAGGAAAGCTGATACTCTAAACTTCGGAAATGATGATGGAAAAGATGGCAGTGAAAATTCCACACATTCATTTAATCAGTCGTCTGCAGTTAAAGGTAAAACAGAATTGCCTCAAATTCGTGAACTTAACGAAATTGCAGCTCTCCTGAGGAGCATGGACGACCAGCAAAACCAGCTTGGTTCCTAAATAATGTTTAATGATTTAAGCCGTTTCCTGTAAGAACTCACAGCATTTTCAGGGATATCCAAACCGGCTTCCTTCGCAATCCCACAAAGTTTTTTAGAAGCAGCAGCAGGTTGTTCTCGAAGCAGTTCAAACAAATAACTTAGAGTTTCTGTATCGAGTTGTCGATGCGCAGGTTCTTTCAGTTCTTCAATTGCATCACGGCTAACGTTATAAGCTTGAGCAATATCCTGCCAAACCTGTTCTTCCAGCAATTCCCTAATTTCCCGCTGTTCAGCAAGACTGATTTGTTCAAGTATTCTGGGAGGTGTTATTCCACGCAGTTTACACCAACGGCGCAATGTATTTTCAGTAACTCCAGCTTCCGCCCCTAAGTCTTCTACAGTTTCACCTGCTTCAATTCTTCCAACCAGAACTTCCTGTTCTGCTTCAGAAAAACGTCTGCTCTTAACGGTTTTTGTTTGCGGCTGATCAGCCCCAATTATTTTTGCTATGGCTTTTACAACCAATAATTTGATTCCAAATTTTTCGGCCACTTCATTAGTGCTTTTTCCCTGATCCAACTCGACTGCAATTTCGATATGCAGGAGTTCTTCTTTAATTTGATCAGGGGATGAGGACATGGTAAATACTGCTGAGAGTTTTACTAAAATTAATCATTGTTTAATTTATTCAATTTAAAAGGCTCCTTTTTGCTAACAGGGTCAAGACATTCTTGACAAGATGCTTGGCCTTTGCGATGCTGAGTAACAGCATTTAAGTCTAGTTTTTGGGCCGTTAATGTTTTTTGGAAGGTGTAAATTACTTGGATTCAAGATGAACAACATTCTTGATAAACTAATCTGTTTCATGGAGATGTGACTATGGAGGGAAGAATTAAATCAATCGCAGAATTTCGGTTAATTCCGGAATATTTAACAAATATCAGTGATGAAGGAAAAAATTGGCTGGCTCGGGCAATTGTAAATATTTTGATTGTGGACAAGCAGCTAGCCCCAGAGGAAAAAGGTTTTTTCAAAGATGCGATAATGATGGTCGAGAGCGAAAAGGTTCGAAGCGAACTGATCGAGTCAATCAAAAACCGTGAAACTGTGGAATTAGGCGAATTACTTAGTGATCGAGATTATGCGGGACATTTTTTCTTCTTTCTGGGAATGGTAATTGCCGCGGATGGAAAGATAAAAACATCCGAAGTAAAAATGCTCACTTCCATTTGCGGAAAACTAGGCTTTCCGTCTGAGACAGCAAAAACGGTCTTAAGTTGGGTTTCCAACATGATAAAACTCAACAATGAGAAGAATAAGCTGACTGTAGTTATGAGTGAAATAAAACCTGTATTTGTTTTAAAGTAAGTATCTCTGAAAATATTTTGAATTATTACTTTAACCTTAGTGTTGAATGTCTTTGCTAATTTGTATACCGGACTCAATGCAGCCTCAATCTTTGTGTTCTGCACTGCAGTCACTTGATTCCGGATTGAAAATAGAAATTGGTTCTGAGAATGTACATAATCAGGATGAGGTTGAGTTTGCAGTAGTCTGGAAACATCCGGAAGGTCTGTTGAGAAATTACCCAAACTTGAAAGCTATCTCATCATATGGACATGGTGCCGATGCACTGCTGGCAGACAAGCAACTGCCTGCAGGAGTCCCTCTTGTACGTTTGATGGATACAACGATGGCTAAGTGGATGAGCGAGTATTTACTGACAGTAGTACTTCTTCAGCGGCGTCAGTTACTGGAATATGCGAAAAACCCAGAATTCAGTGCATGGGGCACCGCAGTATGTCATTCACATCCGGGTAATCAAATTGGCATTCTTGGTTTGGGATACCTGGGACTGGCTGCAGCAAAAGTATTTTTACTCATGGACTTTAAAGTTTCAGGGTGGAGTAGAAGAAAAAAACAGGTTAAAGAAGTTGAGTCTTTTTCTGGGAAAAAAGGGTTTTCTGCAATGTTAAAACAGACGGATTATCTGATTAATTTGCTCCCTCACACAACAGAAACTCGGGATTTATTAAATATAGGAACATTATCACAACTCAAACGCGGGGCATACTTGATCAATGTGGGACGGGGGCAAACACTCGTAGATGAAGACCTGATTGCATTACTGGATGGAGGACAGCTTTCTGGAGCTTGTCTTGATGTGTTCCGGACAGAACCTCTTCCTAAAGAGCATCCTTTCCGTAAGCATAAGAATATTTTAATCACACCTCACAACTCAAGCGCCACGCCCGCTGAGTCAGTTGCACCGCAAATACTTGAAAATTACAGACGGGCTGTTTCCGGTCGTCAACTGCTGAACACAGTTGATTTAGAACATGGCTATTGATCCATGAATTATTTCTTCACTTTTAATTTAGGGAAATTTTATTTCTTTTCCTTTTTGTTTTGCTGCGGATGGCTGGTCTCATGCGGTTTACGGACTTCTCCTCACAATCTTCCGGAAGTAATTCCAAAATCAACATTTACTAACTTTAAAGTCCAGCAAAGAGATCAGCGAATTCGCCTGTCTCTGACAATCAATGAAACTGAAAGAAAAAATGCCTTAATGAAGTTGGATGATGATCTTGATCAGCAAGATTATTTTCTGATTCAGGAGCAAAAACTTAAAATTGGCTGCCGGGATTGTGAAATAGAAAAAATGCCGGCTTTGCGCATTTTATTTTCAAGTGATTCATTTATTCGTCAAGGGGATAATTTGTACTATTATTTAGAACTTCCTCAAAGTGATTTAAAAATACATCAATTTCAGGTAAGTCACTTTGGACCTGGAGATGAAATATTGTCACCAGTGGAATCTGTGAAATTGAGACAGAGTAATCGATTCCCACATGTGCCTGTTCCTAACTTGCATATTGTACAAATTGAGGATGAAAAAAAAATTATTCGATTTTCTTTTGGAAAAGTCGTTTTAAAAAAAATAACTGTGGTCGATGATGAGCCTGAGAAATTACTGGAACAAAAAAAAGATAAAGCAGAAAATCCCGAAACTATTATACAAAACAAACAGCAGCAGATTGAATCCAGGACATTTGTTTTGAAGCTGTCCTGGCCCATACTATCCTATAAAGGCTCGAAACGTCTTAAAGGAAAAGGTGATTATTTTGAGGGACAGGAGTTTTTTAAAGTTCATCTTTACCGTACCCTCAGTGGAGAAGCTTGGCCGGAGACTCCAATAAACGTCAAAACTATCCCAAATAACCACTACCTGGACAGACTCAAATATTTTATACCTCCAGCAACCTACCCTCATATGGCGGATACACATCCGGATATTTCACCTCCAAAACTCTCGTTTTATATTGATTTGCACGGTCAAAAAAGAGATACTTGGTTATATAATCTGCGGTTGGTTGATCGTTTCGGAAATGAAAGTGCTGCATCTGAGACTATCAAATTTCAATCACCGGAAACTATGATTCTTGGACAAAACTTTGGTCAAAAGATATTTGTCCCTCTTTCTGATTGACCTGTGAAACTGATTAATCTCTTACTATTTTTTCTGCTGAGTATCCTCCTTTTATCCGGATGTTCAGAAAACGCAAAGAATATTCAGAAATTTCTGTTAACCAAAGAAAATGTACATGTTTACATTGAGAAGCAGAAGCTAATCGTTGGTAATGATGAAGAAAATGCAGCTGCACATTTCAATTTAGCCAGATCCTATTTCTTTATAAAAGAATACGATTCTGCAGAAAACCATGCACGTCGAGCCACACGTTTTGATCCGTTAAATGCGGCCTACTATGAATTGCTTGGAAGTTTAGCTTTTGTACTTGAACGTTATGGTGATGCAGTCACAGAGTTTGCGACTGCAGTCCGGATTTCTCCGGAACGAGTTTCGTCTTATCTTAAATTAGCAGCAACGTATGAGAAAATTGACGATGACGGGCGGGCGATTTCGTCCTTGGAGCAAGCACTGCAGGTAGATCGATATTATGTAGAAGCACTTTACCATTTGGCCCGGATTTATTTGCGCCAACGGGAATTTGAAGGTTCATTGCGGACAATTGAAACTTTGCTGAAACTGGAACCGCAAAATAAAGAAGCGCTGTTAATGAGGGTTCAGACATACTCACTTCAGGGCAGTTATTATTATGCTCAAACACTGGCAGATGAAATGCTAGTTCGGTTTCCGGATTATTTACCTGTCAGACGCGAGTTACTTCGGATTCAATTTGCTCAACAGCAGTGGCCAGAAGCACAAGCATTGCTGATTCAACTAAGAACTAAAAACTCACTTTCACCAGAAGATCAACTGATAGAAGCATATTTGCTTTTACATCAGGAACAGGAAAAAGAAGCCCGTAAGCGTTTTAAAGCTATTCTTGAAAAGCATCCAAAAAACGTGGATGCAATTATGGGCCTGGCTGTACAGTTGTTACGCAGGGGATTTCTGGATGATTCTCTTACCTGGTTAACACGCGGTCTGGAGATCAATCCAAGTCTGTCAAGAGCACATTATCTGCGCTCCTCCATTCTATTTCGGCAAGGTGATTATCTGCAGGGAGATCTGGCCATCGGTCGAGCATTGGAAATAGATTCGGCAAATCCGTCATATCAACTTCTTTTTTTACGAAGACAATTGATGAAAGGGAAATTGGCAGTTGTTGAAAAGCAGTTAAGGCGCATACAGGAAAAACATCCACTGAATCCGGAAGCTCTGCAACTACAGGCAGATTTGTACAAAAGTCGCGGCAATTCTGCCCAGGCAGAAAAACTGCTGCGGCAGGCAATTTTGGTGAATGATTCTCCTTCATTACATTTTTCATTGGCAAGGGTACTTTATCAGCAGAGTAAGTACCGTTCTGTTTTGGAAGTGACAACCCCGCTTATGGAAGTACTTACAGGAAACTGGGAAGTTATTTATTTGCATGCTTTGACTTTAAGCCGTGTTGGAAATTATGAAGAAGCATTGGAAATAAGTCGGCCCTATCTGAAACGTAGGGAAAGTCAGGGCTATGTTCATCGATTGGTCGGAGATTTACTGAGGTATAAAGGGGAAGAGAAGGAAGCCCAGAAAATACTACGCAATGGGCTGGTACAGTTTCCCGGTCATCTGTATTTGGTAGATGGATTGAGCTCATCATTAGTAATGACTGAAGACTGGGCAGAAGTTCAGGAGTTGCTGGAAACAACTTTAGAGCAAAGTCAGCGGCTGGAAGGAAATCCGCCAATGCAACTTTTGTTTCTGGACAGGTTGGCAGTAGCCTATCAGCGTCTGAAAAATACTGTAAAAAAACTACAGATTTTGAGAAAATTTCATCAGAAAAACGATCCACTGACAGCCGCACAACTGCACTCGCTGGAAGAGCAGCTCTTATTCCCAATTTCNTTACCATCTCTTGATAAGGCACTGTCACCTTTATTACTTCCGTAAAAATACCGCAAATACACGACAAAAGATAAAATAATTAAATGGGATCAAACAAGAAAAAAACATACAAACACCATTCAGCGTTTCATGCCGCTGAAGTGATGTCACACGATCTTTCTCTTCTGCGGGGTAAGAAGAATTCTGTGTATTTTGATGACTCAGAATTGCTGGGGTTGCTCTCTGCGGAGGAAGTTGAGAAAGAAGTACAACAACTAAAGAAAGTTGATGTTGATTCCTATATTCAACGGGTGGTAAGTCCATCTGAATCCAAAAATCGTCAGAGTGCTCCGGAAGTAATCCAGCAATTAGGTGGAAAAATGATTGCGGAAGAAACGGAGGGGCCACTATATTCTGCAGAAATTGAGATATCTATTTCAGGGCATATTCGCAGACTTGGTTTTATTGCTCAAAATCACAAAATACAAAATGGCGCCTGGTCTCCAAATCACCACCGCAAAGCAGCAGAAAAGGTGCGGTTTTTTGCATCACACAGTATCCCCCTGGTGACATTTATTGATACTCCAGGTGCTGTTGCAGATGCTGAAGCAAATTTGGACAATCAGTCGCACAGCATTTCTTTTTTGATAAGCGAAATGGCCAATTTGCAATTGCCGGTAATCGGGATCGTTTTTGGCNGTGGTTACAGTGGNGGGGCTATTCCCCTGGCTACTGCCAATATACTGCTTTCGGTTCGAGAAGGTGTCTTTAATACTATCCACCCTAAAGGCTTAAGCAACATTGCTCGCAAGTATAATCTTTCATGGCAGGAGTCGGCCAAACACATTGGTGTTTCTGCATATGAATTACAGTCTCAGGGATATTTTGACGGCATCATCGATTATACTTACGATCAGCAACATAAAGTGAAAAATATAAAAGATGCAATTATAAGTGCAGTTGAAGTTACTGAGAAAAATTCATGTAATTTTTTAACTGAAAATGAATTTTTCTTCGACCACTACCGTGACAGCATCAACCACTATCTCAACCCCTCAAAGCTTTTGATTGAAAGCAACAGGATAACAGATCGTTCTACCACAGGAACACTGAACATTTTTGGTGATGTTTTCCGTTTTATGCGTTACCTGAAAATACGCCAGCGCATAGTCAGTCGCTCTATTGACAGTTATGCCAGATTGAGTTCCCGTTTCACTCCAGTTGGCAAATTGCAGGAACGGTTGAAAAATGAACGACAGGAAAAATTTAAGAATTGGTATAAAACACCACTGGAAATTCGCTTTCACGAAAAGCTTAACAATCGTTTTGAACAGTTTGTCAGTGCCCGGGAAGTCCGTGAGAAACAACGAGGCAAATTTGTAGCCTTTTTCATCGGCGATCCCCAGGAAAATTATAAAAAAACGACAGATGACTTAACTTTGGAAATATTACTTTTTCTGTACAATTACTGGAAGGACAGTTCAGCAGAAAACCTGATAGAACTCTACGAACAACTTGACAAATCCACACTGCATGACCTTCCTCCGGGCAATCCAAATTTACTCGATCTACTTAGAACTATTGATATAAATCAGAGTTTTAAGGAAAATTTTCAGAACATTCTTCTTTTTGACTTGCTCTACGATCAGGTAATTGAAGCACTACCAACGATTGCCGAAGAACTGAAAGGCTCAAATCAAATTTCTCAAAAATCTGTAGAACAGCTTTTCGAGCAAACTGTGGAAGGAGCATTGAAGGAATTTGAGAAAAACTCTTTGCAACTGAAAAGCAAATCAGTAAGAACCCAATTTTTTAAGTGGCTTGCCAGTTTTATAGACCGCAAAGATTGTGACGATGTATTGGGAACCATCAGTGAATGGAAAAGGGTCGTTTTTCCCCGAATGAGTCCTCCGCTGTTTGGAGTAGTACGCTACTATTTTTCCGGATTGCTGCCTTCACTTTATGCATCTCAGCAAGGCAAAGGTAAATTCCAGGGGAAAATCACTCCACGTAATATTGGCATAAAAGACTTTTGGAATCGTCTCGATCAATCATACAAGGATTTGTTGATCAAAAACTTGTTGCGGGAATACAAAAGTACAGTCATCACNTCCAATAAAGTTATTGAAAATTATTTCAAAGACTTTAAGGAACTTTATGCTGATAGAATAACTTCGAATCCAGTTAAATTCCCAGGTTTTAGAGATGCTATTGAACAGGCACTTGAAAATGGTGTTACTCCATGCGGTGTTGTGACTGGACTTGCAACATTCACAGGTGAAGAAAATTCTGAAAATGGTAGTGCTAAGAAACAGAAAACTAAAAAACAGAAAGCGACTTACCGTGTTGGATTGGTGGTCAGTAATGTAGAGTTTCAAGCTGGTGCTTTTGATATGGCAAGCTGTGAAAAAGTTTGCCGCCTGCTTGATGATTGTGCTCGTCTGAAATTGCCGGTGATCTTTTTTATTTCTTCTGCAGGAATGCAGACCAAAGAAGGTGTGGGTTCATTATTCTCAATGTCCATTATTAATGAACGTATTACCCGTTTTGTAAAAGATTTGGATCTTCCGGTCTTGTGCTTTGGTTTCCGAGATTGTACTGGCGGTGCACAAGCGAGTTTTGTGACTCATTTGCTTGCTCGTACTTATTATTTATCTGGATCACAAATTCCATTTGCAGGACAACTGGTTGTTGAAAGCCACTTGCCTGTACACTCCACTTTATCCAATTACCTCTCCACCAATCCTGGAACAATGGATGGTCTTGTAAAAAATCCATTTGATACAGATATTGATGAAAAATTACTGGAGATCGATCCACAAATTCCTGTTGCAAAATTTTCAGTAGAGGAGATCATTTCACGTGTATTATCAGGGGAATATCAGCTGTCAATAGAAGATGAAGTACAGGCCTATTCCACTCAGGAAAATCTGCATGTTGGTGAAATTCAACGTGTGCTGATTCATGCACGAGGTTGCACGGCTGCGCGACTGATACTTGGTGCACAGGATGCTGGAATGGAGGTGGTTCTGGTGGCTTCAGATCCGGACATGGAAAGCTATCCGGCTACACTGCTTAAGAAAGAAGACCGTTTGGTCTGTATTGGAGGGAACACTCCGCAGGAGAGTTATTTAAATGGAATGAGTGTGATCAGGATTGCTGAGCAGGAGGAAGTGGATGCAATCCATCCNGGGATTGGATTTTTGTCAGAATCTCCTCATTATGCCNGAATTTGCCGGGAACATGGTTTCAATTTTATTGGTCCTCGTGTGGCTAATATGGATAGAATGGGCAACAAATCAAATGCTATTAAGACCGCAAAGAATCTAAAAATCCCGGTTGTTCCAGGTAGTGACGGTGCTTTAATGGACCCAGCACAAGCTGTGGTAGTTGCATCAGAAATTGGCTTTCCAGTACTGATTAAAGCAGCACATGGTGGTGGAGGAAAAGGGATTGAGGTAGTCCATGAAGTGACGAAGTTCCAGTCCATTTTCTCCCGTATGTTTCAAGAAGCTCTAAGTGCATTTGGTAATGGAGATTTGTATTTGGAAAAATATATCGGCTCAATGCGTCATCTTGAAGTTCAAATCATCCGTGACATGCATGGAAATTCAAAATTGCTGGGAATTCGTGATTGCTCGGTTCAGCGTAACTACCAAAAACTGATTGAAGAAACTGCTTCTGGAATTCCGAAAAAAATCAGAGAACAGGTTTATAACTATGCAGAAAAATTGATTGAGGAAATTGATTACATAGGCGCCGGAACTGTTGAATTTATTTACGATCTTACAGAAAAGAAGATCTATTTTATGGAAATGAATACACGGCTTCAAGTTGAACATCCGGTATCTGAAATGGTTTACGGGGTTGATTTGGTTCGCTTACAGTTTGAAGTGACACAAGGTTACAACATTGGAGAGTTGGATTATAAGCTGAAGGGCCATGCCATTGAATTACGTGTGATTGCAGAAAAAATTGAATTGGATGATGAAAATGAGCTGCGATTTGTTCCTGATCCGGGACATGTTTCTGAAGTCTTTTTTCCTAAAAAAGCCAATGTGCGTGTTATTCAATCCGTTGATTCAGGTTCTGTTGTCTCACCTTATTATGACAGCCTGATCGCACAGATTATCTGCTGGGGAAAATCACGCAGGGAAGCAATTAACGGTTTACTTAAATATTTAAAAGGAGTGAAAATTCACGGTGTTTCAACTAACCTGGCCTTGAATCGTGCTATTTTACAAGATGCATCTTTCCAAAAGGGAGGTTTCAGTACCAAATATCTTGTAGATTTTTTTGAGGAGGTTGATTCGAAGACTCTATTGAAAGAAGCCCAGAGAGACTCCGGCAGTACAAAAAGTTCTGTGGACCAGAAAGCTATTATGCTGGAAGATTCTGATGAGTTGAAGGTCCTTTCTCCACAGATGGGAGGTTTCTATCGTGCAACATCTCCAGATGATGAACCATTTGTCAGTGAAGAACAAATCATTGACGTCAATCATACCCTTTGTTTACTTGAATCGATGAAGGTTTTCAATAGTTTGACTTTGGCTGATTATAAAAGCCCGGATGGAGAAGTATTATACCCGGAGGGGTCAAAATACAAAGTTATACGAGTAATTGCAGAGGACCAAAACACTGTCAACAAAGGTGATTTACTGTTTGTGATACAGCCTGTGGATGCCTGATCACAAATCACTTGTCATGAAACAACAAAATAAAGCAGGAATTGTCCAAAAAACCTNCCCTCCNCAAAGTTTAACGCAAATTCTCAAAGTAGTCTCTTCTAAAATCGAACTGCTGGAATCACAAATTTTACGTGATGTACNGACCGATATTCCGTTACTTAACAATGTTGCTGAGCATATTCTAAGTTCAGGAGGAAAACGTTTGCGCCCCGCACTTGTACTTTTAGGGGCGAAGATGTTTGGAGGCATTGATGAACGAGTTATGCAGGCAGCTCAAGTTATTGAATATTTACACACCGCAACATTGTTGCACGATGACGTTGTTGATGGGGCGGAAACTAGAAGGGCCAGGCAGGCGGCTTGCAGAGTATGGGGAAATGAAGTGAGTGTCCTTTCCGGAGATTATCTGTTGGCCATGGCATTTCACCGCCTTACAAAATTGCGTTATCCGGAAGTTCTGGAACTGATGTCTGAAACTACAACAAGGATGGCACGTGGTGAATTATTGCAGTTGACACGTTCATACAAGACGGCCAACGAAGATGATTATTTTGAAATCATTATCAACAAAACAGCCTGTCTTTTTGCAACAGCAATCAAAACGGGGGCTTTACTGGCTGGAGCTTCAGGAAAATCTGCTGATCTGATGTACGATTACGGAATGGCAATTGGAATCTCTTTTCAAATTGTGGATGATGCTCTTGATTATTCGGATGAGAAAAAAACGGGAAAGCCGGTGGGTGGAGATTTACAGGAACGAAAAATAACCCTTCCTTTGAGTCATTTGCTGGAACAGGCAAATGTTAGGGACAGAAAGCGTCTGGATTTGATTCTTGCTCAAGCGATTATCGAAAAACCGCAGATAGAGGAGGTAACATGTTTGATGAAACGCTACGGTTCCATCGACTATACATTGGCACACTCCAGGGAATATGCAGCAAAGGCTATGCAGTACATAGAAAATTTTCCTGATACAGAGCTTAGACAATCACTTGCAGGCATTGCTGATTATATCGTTTCTCGTCAAGATTGAAATACCTGTTATAATATCCTATTTCCCTTTTGAAGACAAAGAATGGCTACTGTAAAGTGAACTCCAGCGGGTTGCACGGCGGGCTGCTTCTCCAAGTGAAATTAAAATGTCTTCGATTTTCAGCGGTTTTTCAAAAAAATCATAGGCACCACCCTGCATGCATTGTATGACATGCGGTAATGTGCCGTGTGATGTCATCACATAAATCTGCATCAATGAATTCATTTCTTTGATTTGAAGTAATAATTCCACGCCGTTCATTTCACCCATCATAATATCTGTTATTACAACGTGGAAGAAACTGCGCTGCAAAGTGTTCAGTGCCTCCTCTGCACTATTGGCGGTGCTGACGTGATAGCCTTCCTTTTCCAAAGATTGGCGGAGCACCATCCGGATGTTTTCATCATCATCCACCACCAAAATACTTAATTTAGAATTAGCTGTTGTTTTCATGACGTTCTTCTTATGACATTAAATATTAATTTTCTGTTTTGACTAGCGATCGTAAAAATTCTATACGATCAGGTGCAGCCATAGCGGCATTTCCGATCAGGGCAGCATCGCATGGTATTTTCAGTAAACTTTGGATATCTACTACAGAATGTACACAGCTTGCGCTGATCAATAGTTTATCGTTCTGTTCCTTCCATGTTCTTAAATCAGGATTGCGTTCCCACCACTTTGAAATTACGTCTATACTGCCAAGATCATATGTTTCGACAGGTTCTTCCGGAATAGCAGCAATGGCTCGATTGTTTATCATTAAAATATCCGGATTAACTGCAAG
>JGI11754J13217_1000024_pt1 | contig 16820 bp, 17 predicted proteins | sample DeeseametaMP0103_FD_13217 | JGI IMG/M metagenome (IMG submission 13217)
GTGGAACCAGGGAGGAGATACGGGTCCCAGAGTGGGAGCAGCACTACGGCGGCCTAACCCAGAACGCCGGAGTCAAGAAGGGCCGGTTGCTCCAGATATCCGGGCAGTCGTCAGTGGACCATGCCACGGGTACTCCGGTGGGCGGCTACGATATCGTTGCTCAGACGGAGCAGGCCTACAAGAACATCTCCCGGATCATGGACGAGGGAGGCTACTCCATGGACGACATCGTCAACACCATCGAATGGGTCGCCCCCAACGGAATGATGGACTACCGGAAGGTGGGGGGGGTGCGGCGCAAAAATTTCGGCGACCGCTTCCCTTCCGCCACGGGGATAGTCATGCACCAGATTTTGGGCCGTCCCGAACAGTTGATCGAGGTCACCGCTGTGGCGGTCGTGTGATCAACGAATCTGGCTGTTCCGTTACGCTGTTTCGTCACAATATGTGGGCGTGACCGAAATTGGAATCGGATTCGTCATGACAGGCGCAGGATATTGTGATGCAGGGCCATTAAATGACATTTGGTCACTGCCAGGCTAGCTAACCGTTAACCAAAGCCTCTAGAATAAAATGGTTGCGAGTCGTCAGGCGCTGCAGCGATCCCCAAAATTCCTAGTGGTGCTGGGAAGAATCAGGCGATTATTCGATGCTGATCCTTCGACAACTCGGGTGCACCTTGGCGGCGGCCCAAGCCGGCGAAGGTGCTTAAAAATGATTTCCGGTCGAAGATTCAGATGGGCGGTGAAGTTGATCGACTAAGGGGTATTGGCCGTCAGCTCCACGTTGCCAGACATCGTTTACAAGAACTACAGACCATGATGATCCGAATTCTTTACTATATTTTCAAATACACCATCGGGGCTGTGCCGAGGCGGAATCGATTCAACATTCAGGGGACAATCGAGAAAGTTTCGTTCGCCAGCACCGTAATCATCGACCGGCAAACACAGACCGTCACCAAGGTCTATACGCCATCAAGGGCTGTTCGGATCCTCTACTGAATCGCATTTCAGGCCGAATACCCCTACGCATCAAATCTGGCAGCCCTAATCGCCGCAAAGTACCGGCGAAACGTCGCCAGCCGCTTAACTCTCCACCGATACGGCAGAGAAGTAGTTGCTCCGATAATTGACACCACGCCAATCGGAATATGGTTCGGCTTGAGGAGTCAACTAATCATCGGAGATGAAGTGGTACGGGACGATGAATCGCAGCAATTTCTTACGGAAGTCGCAAATTTTTCCCATTCTACCGGTCTCCCTGTTTGGCAGATAAACCCAAACAGCCCAACGGCATACGGGAATTTGATCAAAACGCCAAAGGGGTACGTGATTATTGATCTCGAGTCAGGTTTGCCTTCGCCGACGCCGATTACAAATAGTTGGTGCCGGACCGTCGAGGTTGGGTTCATTCCTATGTTCGACGACGTCGACTTCTACAAACTTAGGGAATACGTCGAAAAAAACCAAAATTCCTTAATCGAATTCTTAGGTGAAATTGGGGTTTCAGCCCTTAGATCAGATGTTGATTCCTTGGATCTGGCCACCTGGCTTTGGAAGTCGGGAGAAAGACGACTCTGGGGCCGTTTATTTAGCTGGCTGTATCGGCGATCCGCAGGCATTGGCTACCTAAAGGAGAGACGTAGCCGACAAGACCCTTGCGCTCCTGTTCCTGAAAGCGTACGTAATCATGAATCCGAGAAATCGCCAGGGTGCTAAACCGGGCGGTTCGGGAATAGGCTCGGAATCGACTGCCGCCTACATGTTGGCAGACCGCATCAACGACCGGATCTCGGGGGAATGCGTGATGCCGAACGATCTTGGTTTCGACGCGTTTTGGCCTGAAATATGGAAGAACTCACGAAGGCAAATCTAAAGTTGAATTCCGGTTAGTGTTATTCAAATCCGTGTGTTGAGCTACCTGGAACTCGGTATCCAAACACCTATTCACGTGTTACGTGAATCATATATTTGGATTGATTCCCCCAACTTTGATACGGGGAGATGAGTTTGAAAGAGTTTCTGATAAACCTAATACATTCCGACTGAAAATGGATTCGGAGCCAAGGTAAATTGCATTAATGACGATGCCGTGGAGGGACGAAATCTAAATGACAGAAAGCGCGCCGAGCGTTCAGGAGCTCATAAAGTCCATTTCCGACAAACTTGCCGCAAATAGAGAATTAATCGCCAAAGCTAAGAGTGGTCGGCTCGACTGGCGTTGGGACAAAAAACTGGAACGGTGGATATCAAAATACACCCCGAACTTTAGGTTACACCAGACAATTCATTAGTATTCGCTCGGAGCGGCACAGAGGCTCCCAGCATCTCTGGAATAGGAGATGCGGGACCTCTTTTTTATGCCTAAATCAAGACCCGACATTAGTAAACCTAAGATTCGCGAGCCCGAATTCCAAGCCGATTGGAAAGCCGGTCCGAGAACACTGGCATGGGATCAACTTTGGGCGCTCATTTTATCGGGTTTGCAAACCGATCTAGAGGATGGGATTGATCGCTTTTTCCTATGGCGACGTGCTGAGATTGTGTTTTGATTAATGCATCTTCTCGTAGGATTATGGGCCACGGACCTGGGTTTCTGGACCCGAATTCCCATCCAATGTTATTGAGCAAGACTCGGAACAACACCTTGAGAGCAACTCAATCCAACTTTGAGGGCGTGTGTTAAACCCGTTAGCTCAAATTGAGCCAACCGGTCTCAGTGGCCTTAGAAACAGATTGCTAAGGCCAAATGCTCTGTTGCGTCCATTCGGTCGGATAGACCGACGATTGCTTGCTTCGATAGGGGTAGTCGTCGCCATCGTCGGAACGTTGCTGTTAGTCGGCAATGCATCAGCCATAAATATCACGGTCACCCAATGCGTGCCGTCGTCGGTAACTCAGGGCGATTCGTTAACGTGCGATGTTACCCTTACCGTCGTAACCGGCGAACGCATCCCGATCACGGGCTTTCAATTCGATGTCGCTGGTCCCACACCCCTACAAGCAACATTTGACCCATTCTTGAATTCTATTTCCTCGCCGTCCAAGATTTCGATCACAGCTTCGGAACTCCCGGCGTCTTCGACCCAGTTTGGCTATGCGTTTGGAACTGGTTATGGCGGAGGCTACACTTTCTTCGGTGGTGGGAGTGGTTACGGGTATGGGTATCAATTCAACGCCAACGCGGCGACGTAGCATCAAGTTTTACCTTCTCGACCAGTGTTTGTAGCCCGAATGCCCCAAGATATGCGTAAGCCAGCGCCAATAGCGCCGCGAATTTGTGGGTGTCGCGAAAACCCCGGTAAAGGGGGATCTCTTCCCAGAGCAAAGTGAACAAGCCGTTCACAAATTTGATTCCCGGTGCTGCCGCCATGACCATTCCAATGACTCCGGCTAGGGCAATTCCCAGGACCAACTACCGTAACCTTTGGTTTTCCCACATGGAGATTGACCCGTAGACCGCCAGAACCATCAGCGGCAAGAACAACACCCACCATACAGGCACCAAGTTGGAGATGTCCACGAAGGCGCCGCTGAACCAGACCCCACGCAGGGAAATGACATCGATCGCTGGAAACGCCGAGAAATATCCTAGCTCCCCAACCGGCATGTTCTTGGTCACGCCACCACCGAACATCATGAAGCGCACGATCCAGAAAGAATTCACCAACAGAAACAATCCACCGAACCACAGGACCGCTGGGAGCGGTCTTCTGAAACTTTCCGGCCGAATGGCGCAATTGGCGCCATACAACGACCCCACAACCAGCAACGCGAGGGCCAGACCGTGAATCTGAAGGTGACTGATCAACGTTAGGAGCAGCACAAAGATCGCGATCTGCTTTCGACTTGGCTCTTCAAGGAGGAGGAAAAAACTGGTCACTGCGAAGGGTATAAGGGCATAGGCCCCCAACATCCCCCACTGTCCCGACACGAACCGGATATAAGTGAAAGGGTTAACCAAGTAGAAAAATCCGGCGTAAAACCTTCCGGATTCCTCTAGATAGGGCAAACGGGAGGCGCCAACCGCGCAGAGAAATAGGAGCAGCACCAACCACATCTTCTCTACAACCTGAAAGGGTAAAAGTAGTTCAAACCCGCGTAGCACGGCTGCGAAGGGCGCCGAGTTGTGGGTGGCGGCGAAGACGCTTTCCGCCCCGTCTGTACTCCAAGAAAAATACTCGGCAAGGTTAAAATTCAGGGCGAGAGGCGAATCCAATGTCAGGATCTGCCCGGGACCGAGCAGCGGTCCCATGATCACCAACGCCGTGAGGAAGAATACTAACTCCCGAGTTTTTAACCGACTTTCCCAGATTTGGTATGTCGGTGTCGATCGCTGCCGGTTCCACCAGCAAGTTACCGCAGAGCCCAGAGCCCTTATCTTCAGGTCAATGCCCGGCTTGAACGCCATTGTTCTAATCGGTCTCTGGTTCTTCGGATGCTTCGTCTTGACCCGCTGCTTTTTCTACTCCGTATATCTCGTCATCATTCACAGCGACTTCTGCGTCTGTTCTGGTGGGCTCGCTTTCCGCCGCGGTCGCGGATTGTTGCTGTTCCGTCCAGTTCCGGAGCCAGCGCCGATAATCGTCCAGGGCTGGCGGCGACACGTAGAATACCTCGATGTCACTGGGAAATTGCACCTGGTGGCGTTCGCTGATCATCAGCAACCCCGTTTCGTTCTCACCTAGGGTGCTGTCAATCTGGTTGGCGATGTGCTCGTAGCGTTGCCGGTTGCTATCTGAATGCCATTCTTGAAGCTTGGACGCCACGTTGGTGCTGGCCAACGGGATCATCATGCACCGCTGCAGATCCAACGTCTCCAGCAGGACGTCCATGTCCTCGGTTGCCTCCAATACGGCGCCACCTTCGGCCATGCCGGCTATGAAGCTGTGGCTGCGTTGGTCGGCGGCGCCAAGTTGTTCCAGACCCTCGTCTCCGCCGACGGTCAGACTCTCGTGATAGATGTGTTGCAGGCCTCCTAGTGCGGTTTCCAAGGCCGCTACCTGGGTCTGCATCTGCTCCCAATAGTTTTGGAGGACGGCGGCACCCTCGGCATTGTCCGCCTGGGGCCCATAGATCAACGGCACCAGCAATAACTTGCGCCGCCCGTCGTACTGACTTGCTGGGGGCCGCTGAATTCGACCCAGTTCTTCAGCCATGATGCCGTCTCTCGGTTTGCCGGCTTAGCGTAGGTTTCTCATTGGGCGTGAGGTACTATCACGGATTGTATTGACCGTCTTCGATCAAAGCAAGTGGTGGAAGTTTGTCAAGCGTTACCTGGGTCAAGAAGGAGAATTCACAGATGCCTCTCCGATCTCGTCAAAATCGAGGAGCCTTCCTTGTTTGTGAGCGACGTGCAGATAACGACATTCGAGTCCACGATAAGGTCGCTGCCATACCGGGTTAGGGACATGGTTACCGGTCGGACTCGTCGACTCGGTCTTCGGGTGCGATTGTTAGTCTGGCGGCGAACCAGGGTTCGATTTTTCTGCGATACCACGGCTCCCATAAACGCCCAAGCGGGAGCTTATTTGGGAAGTCCTCATAGGACTGCCTGATCCGTTTGCCTGGTTCGATCTTCCGGGCATCGAACCGTAACCATGTCCGGCGGGAAATGAAATAGGTCAACGGGTTCGGGCGGTGGTGGTAGTGGTCTAGGGCCACATGGCCTAGATGGGCCACGGTCGCAGCTAGGAGAATCGGGTGATAGTAGATAAATCCAAGGACTAGCAATCCAATGATCGAATATTCCCAGGCGTGAAAGAGTTTGAGGACCAGATGTGGGCGGCGCTTCACCCACTCCTGATAATAATCAACCGAATGGTCGATATCGACGAGCACTCCCACGCCCAAGGCGACGCCCCCAGCAGCGGGCGAACCGGTCACGCCCCAAATTGAAGCGCCGATGACAGTGGAGACGACGGTGTGGCCTATGGGACCCATAGGCCAATGATACCCGCTGAATGGGCGTGAGAACCAGACGGAAGACGCAAGCGTGGCGGAGAGAGTGGGATTCGAACCCACGATGAGGTTGCCCCCATACCGGTTTTCGAGTTCGACGCCGGTCGTTTTACCCTGTCACTCCCCGTCCCAAATAGTCCCGTTTCGTAGCTAAAATGGCCGGTCTATCTCCCTGCCGGTACCAGCCAGTACCACTCTGTTACTGGGAGTTGGTCGGCAAAATGTCGGCAAATGTGAGGTGTGCCATCCGTTAGCTGGTTAGTAGGGTTATGCTCTTGCCCAAGTTGCAATATCGGCACGCTTCGAAATAATTGCCCTCACGGTCCCTCCTGCGCCCCCTAGGCTCTAATTTACATCCTGAGCCAACATAGCTTTGGCCAAGCGGGTTACAGTGCCTCGGTCCAATGCGCCGGTCCACTTTTGAAAGATTCGCCCTTGCCCATCTATAAAGACCGTGGTGGGCACAGCCAACACTTTATATTGTTCCACTACGTCCCCATCATCTGTGAAACCAGCAGGGTAGGTGATTCCCATAGAATCCAGAAGCTTACTGGCGTCTCGAGGGGGGCCTAGGCCGGTGAATTGTCCAATGTCGATGCCTAGAAGAATAATCTGACCTTGGAACTCCTCGCTGAATTCTTGAAGCTCTGGCATCTCGGTCCAGCAAGGTGGGCACAGCCGCGCCCAGAAATTAAGCACGACAGGCGTTCCTCTTAGTTGCGACAATTGTTTAGTTTCAGAACCGAGGATATCTTCCCCTTGGTAAAGGTTGAAACTGAAGTTTGGGGCAAGCCCTTCCTCAGATGTGCTAGCAGGAGCCGTAGCCGGGGGTACTGGTGTAAGGGTTGGAATCGGAGTCTCAGTTGGTATTTTAGTAAGTATCTGACCTACTCGTGCTTCTATCGTTGCATCAATATTGGGCGTAGGTGTAGCACTAGAACAAGCAACTACTAGAGTTCCAAGGAGCACCGCTAGAACTACTGATAACTTCATGCCCTTCACTCCGTAACTACTTGCCCCTTCCCATCAACCACCACCCCGCTGCCTTCCTCAAGCTGCCTAGCGTTCTCAACCAACAGCCGTAGTGTCTCGTCAGACAGGTGCTCCAGTGGCCTGTCAGAGACACTGTGGGCTATGTCTAGTTGCTGCGGAGATCTGCCGAAGCCGCGGTCTAGCAGCATCTCTATGGCCTTCAGCTGGTCGGCGGGTCGCACCTGCTGGTCCTTCCTTGGCCTGGGGCCTTCTTGCACTGCAACGTTGGGCATGACACCCCTGGCGATGCACACCAGGGCATCTATCAACTCCTTGCCATCACCAGTGGTCTCAAGCACATAGCCAGCTAAGTCGCGGGTGCCTCTGGGCCTGCCGCTAGGGTTACCAGAGTGGCCTGGCTGCCAAGGGCTTAGGTTGTTATTTTTGCTGTTAGCAGTGGTCATATACCGGTTTCTTGCAAACGGTCTTGGGCTTACTTTGGTGGCGGAGATTGCACTTCGGGTCTACCCGACTCGAGAATCTCTGCACGGTCCTGTGAGCGCGGTGGATAGATCCGATCCCGATTGATATGGATCTTGATTGCTTTGGCATCCAATCCTTTCTTGACTACCTTGCGTTCCCACCCTTCCGTCCTCACCGCGCCCCATGGTCCGAGGTCTAGACAAGTTCCATAAGCGCTAACCTCTAAGGGAATCATGTCATGTCCTACTAGGTCAGCGACGGCATTATGACCTGCGAATCTTCCCATAGGTCTGCTGTGTTGGCATGACATGACACTTACATACCCATCCTCAACGGGTGCGGCTGCGATATCACCGGCTGCAAAAATATCCGCAGTTCCGGATACCCTCAAATATTTGTCTACCGATAGCCGTCCCAATCCGTCAGTATTAGCAGGAATATCCTTTGCGAGGTTGTTAGCTTGGAGGCCACCTGCCCAGATTATCGTATCCGTTTCGATCCGTTCCCCGTCAACGAAGAGGACACCGCTATGGTCAAAAGACTTCACAGACACACTGGTGCGAGTGCGGATATCCAGTTTAGAAAGTGCTTCCTCAATAATCGGTCTTGCATCGTCTCCCATATGGGACCCTATGTTAGGAAGTGCATCTATAAGAGTCACTTTACCTTGAGGCAAACCGTTCTTCTTCAACCGCTCCGGCATCTCGCAGGCTGCTTCGATCCCAGTGAGACCTGCGCCAACGACCACGACATGGTCCCGTCCGACGGAGGGACTCCTCGTGCCGAGATCATGCAGATGGGCCTCGAGCCTAACCGCTTCATCGTAAGTATCTACGTTGAATGTCCACCTATCAAATCCTGGTATGTTCGGGTGACGCAACTTACTACCTGCCGCTAATATCAACCGGTCGTATGGCAGTTTGGAGCCACCTCCAAGCGTCCGCACCGAAACGACGTGCCCAACATGATCGATATTTTCGACTTCGCCAACAACTAATCTCACACCGATCGGGTCGAGAATTCCGTTGAGCGGTATCCGAGCATCTGTCAAATCAGATTCGTAATACCGAACCCGTACTCCGTGCCATTTATCCCTGTTAACAACAGTGATTCGAACATCGTCTTCACGGAGGTCATCCAACGATCTAGCTGCTGAGATGCTGCTCCATAACCCAGCAAACCCAGCACCAATCACGACTATATCTCTCAATTCTGGTTCTCCTAATATCAAATAAAGATCGTGATATCAGTGTTTTACGCTCCCTTGGCCGGTTGGAAACACCGTGGGGTATGTCTAGCTGCTGCGGTGACCTACCGAAGCCACGGTCTAGCAACATCTCGATGGCTCGGAGCTGCTCAGACGGCCGCGCCTGCTGGCCCTTCCTTGGCCTGGAGCCTTCCTGCACCGGTACGTTGGGCATGAAACCCCTGGCGATGAATACCAGATCGTAAACAAGCTCCTTGCCGCCATCTGTGGTCTCCACTACATAACGAGCTAAGTCACGGGTACCTCTGGGCCTGCCTGACGGATTGCCACTCTGCTCTGGCTTCCAAGAACTTAAGTTGTTAGCAGTGGTCATGGTGAAACCCGAAAACTCCAGATCAGCCTTATCCAAAATGAGGTGTGCAATACTATCAGAATTGCCCTCTATCAATCCCATTTCGCATGCGTCCGTACTCAGAACTAATCTCGGCCCCCAAAATAAGAATGAAAGCAGAAACATATGCCCAAGTCATTAAAACCATCATTGAGGCCACCGAGCCATATATCAGTTCGTAGTTGGCAACATTAACCAAATACCACATGAAAATTCCCTTGCTAGCTTCGAAGAGAATGGTTGCAACCACTGCTCCTGTCCAGACATACCGCCAGTATGTTTTGCAATTCGGGACAAAGCGGTACAGCAGCAAAAACACAGCAAGGGTTATAGCCCACGGCACCGCCTTTAACATCAAATTTCCTAACCCAAAGTCGAGGAAAAACTCATGCCCAGGGAGCCCTAGGTCACGACTGTAGTTTGAAAGCAGTTCGATCGCTACGCTAGCGAACGACGATAATAAAAAGAGTATCCCCACGCTTAACGCTATGATTATATGTAAGGTTTTGGCCACATAGAAAGGGCGGTCTTTCTCGACGTCCCAAGCCCTATTGATAGCACGACTCATTGCCCCGAAGGCTGAACTTCCAGACCAGAGCAATCCTAATATGGCGCATATCCCCAACGCCCCTCGAAACCGCACCAGTTCTTCTATGTTCTTTGAAACAAATTCCTCTGAGCCTGGCATGCTTTCTGTTACATAGTCCAGGAATTGTTCCTGTAGTGTGATTGAGGTAAACACTGTACCCGAGATAGCTAAGAGCCCCAGCAACAATGGGAAAACAGAAAAAACGGAGTAATAAGCGACCCCGGCAGATAGATGAGTCGCATCATCATCGCCCAACTCCTTGAACACTCGCCACCCCAATGCGACCACAGAGTTGTCTACTACAGAGCTATTACCCACCCAATGGGTAATCATAGCGACTATGCGCTTAACTTTGGTTGGGAAACTAATCTGCATTCTTACTTGCGATATAGGCTTTATTACTGGTCCACTAGGTCTCTTGCAGGAGCGCAGCCCGCGGTAGCTATCTTCGGAATATCAGCGGTCACAGTCCAGAGTTCCATTATGAGTTCTGGGTTGCCGAAGAAGAAACCAACTGCCCATTCCAGGGGCTGGCGCGTATCACGTATTAGGCCGGTTCTCGGTCTGGGTTTAGGGAGGTCTATCCGAACCTCATTGCCCTGGCCTTGGGCAATTCGCCCCGGAACTCTTGGAATAAACGATTAACGTTGATCAGGATTCTCTCCGGCTCCACCCAGTCGGCATATTCGCCCAGGCGGATGGCCCGGCAAGTTTCTTCGGCGCTTGAGCCCCGGTCAAAGTGCAAGCGGGACGTTCGCTTGACCAACCGAAGATACTTCAAGGTTTTGCCAACCGCCTCCTTGTCGCTCACAGGACCGTGCCCCGGCATCAGTGTGGTGACATCCAGATGATTCAGGATACCGTTCGTTATCTTGATCCAATTGCTTACGTGCCCGTCCCGCGCCAACGGAGTCAGGTAGTGGAATGCAACGTCACCCGAGAACAACACCTTCTCTTGGGGCAGGTATACCATGGTGTCCCCATAGGTATGGGCCGGACCCGGATGGAGCAATTCGATCACCCGGCCACCCATGTGGACGATCATTTTATCCTCGTAGGTGACGGTTGCGGGAGTAAGCTGGGTCTTGAGCCAGTCCTCTCGGTATTGGGGCCATCGTTCACTCAACAGGTTGATGTCGGCGCCCCTCGTGAGCATGGCTTCCCGGCATCCACGGTGAGAAACCACCTCCGTGGGCAGATAGAACTGGTTGCCAAATGAGTGGTCCACATGATGATGCGTGTTGACAACGTATCTGATTGGTTTATTGGTTACTTTGCGGATCTCTTTTATATATGGATCAACCAAACTAGCGACCATCATGGCGTCAATCACCATCACGCCGTCATCTTCGACTATGAACCCAGAGTTGCAGATATCCCATCCGACCCCACTATGGACGTAGGCGAAGACGTTCTCGGCAATCTCTTGCACCCCAGACTTCCAGGAAGGTATCGGCATTGTGCACCTCCGCCGGTCAAAATATAGCGTGGGAACTCATCGATGTTTTCGCGGACACAGCCAATAATTCAATAAGCGATAGCGCCGTCAGGCCGCCGTACAAGCCAAAGCCATCAGCACGCCGATGGACAGCAGGACATGCACGATAAGTGCTAGTGATATGGAAGATAGGTAGCGCATAGGCGGTAGTCTACACGGTTAACTAAATGTGTAAAATGCGGACATGAAATTGTTCCAGTTCGTCGGAGACAGAACCGCTGAAGCCATCTTAAAAGACGGCTTTCAGGATTTGCCTTTTCAAGACCTCACGGAAGACGGCCAAGTAATTAAAGGCGTCTGGCTGTTCGATAGCCCAGACGGATCGAATATGGAACTTGGTGGAGTCGCTGTTGACGGCGGCAACGTCATGCTTGCAATCGAAATCCCAGAAGACGCTTTGAGTGGGCATGAGATCATGATGATGGACGATGAACCGGAGATTCGGGAATTCCTAGTACCAGCGTCGCTGGTCAACTCCTTCGGCCCGCCAAAGATAGCAGACGTAGAACTCAACTGGCCGGGGCTTCTGGACGACATCTACACCGACGACATTGGTGAAGACCCCGAATAGGATGCCATATATCGTTCTGGGAATAATCGCCTTTGTAATAGTGGTGTCGCTCGTCAACCGTGGCTGAAGTGTCACATGTATGTGACTCCTACTTATCTCTCCCGGGAGACATGTTGCACATGTGTAACAACCTAATCATCGAAGCCGGAAATCCCAGCGATCACTGTCCAAAGTTCCATGCCAAGTTTGGTGTTGGCAAATAGAAAGCCCCCGTACCATAGTGGTCGGGGGCTTTAATCACCTAGCGCATGCCTTTGGCTCTAGACGTATCCTGTTTCCTTATTTTTCTCGAGTCGACTTAGCAACATTTTAACTGTCTTGTCGTCAAGGGGTATTTTTCAACTTGAATAGCACCCTGGCGAGAATCGCTGTATAGAACCACCCACTTAACCGTATTTTTCGACGGCGGCCCCAATGCCCGGGCCAGCCTTTCCGAGGTCTTCTCCATTCATAACTGGGGTCAACTCGATGCTAGCGTTAAAGGCAAGAAACCAGGGTTCTAGAATTGCTGGAAGCTGCGATGCGTCTTGGATGTCAAGAAATATGAATCCCGTACGCATCCCATTGTCCAAAGTGAAGTAGGCAGCTTCTGGCTTTTGTTCGGCCAAAATAGATTCTATGTTACTTCCCAGGGTGCCACTCTTGATGGTCGCATTGCCTGCTTCCACAGGTATTGATGCTTTAAGCAACATTCGCATTGCAGGTGTCCTCCAAATCTAGAAGATGATTGGGAGACTATACGATAGGTCAGGCTAATCGTCGAACCCAGAAATCCCCGCAATCACAATCCAAAGCTCCACGCTGAGTTCGGTGTTCCCGAAGAAGAAACCGACGGCCCGAGGTTAGCACTACCGTCGGGTCCGCTAACACACCCCCACCGCCACCAGTACCCCGCCCCTGGGCCTTCCCGATGTGGGGTGTCTCTGGAACAAGAAAGTTCCATCGAATGAGGAAGTTTTTGGTACTGGGTAAAGGTGGTTACAGTGGTTTCTTGGCCAACAAGAAGAGCACCCCACTCATGGATCCCAAGCCACCTAATATCAGCCAAGCAATCATGTAACTGCCTTGCGTGTCAAAGATAAACGCTGCGAACAGAGGTGCCGCTAACATGAATAAATACATCGGCGCACTGGAAATGCCAGTGATTGTTGCGAAGGCGCTTGGCCCAAAATACTCAGCTCGAATAGCTACAGTTAAGGGATTACGGCCGCCAAAACCAGCACCGAATAATACCGCAAACAGAATAGCCATCGGCATGCTTTCGGTAAACACAGCTACAGTAAAGCCAGCGGCCTGGATGAATCCGAAAACGGCGATGGCCACTCTGGTTTCCATCCGGTCACCAACGTATCCACCTATCAACTGAAAAACTGCCGCCACTCCCATCATCGCTGAAAACACGTTGGCTGATGATTGCAAAGACAACCCCTGATCTGTAAGCATCGGTACTAAGTGTACGGTCAATGTCGCAAAAAGCATGCTGGAGAAGGCATGGCCAAAAGTAATTAACCAAAAAGCACTGGTGCGAATTGCTTGACCCGCCGTGAAGTCAGGTTGATCTCTACTACCGATATCTCGTGGAGGAGTCCTGACAACCTCAATTTGACTCATCGAGGCATTCGGCGATGAATCACCATCGGCGCGTTCGCCATAATCTTCGGGCCGTTCACGAATGAACCTGGATACCGGGAAGGCCAGGGCCAGGAAAACTATTCCTATCCATAGGGCTGTCGTACTCCAACCGAAGTGGCTAGGAGTGACCGCCCACGCGAGTACCGGTAACAACAATAGGCCGCCCAACGGAGACCCTTCAGCCGCTACCGCCATTGCCAAACCGCGTTTTCGTATGAACCACCTGTTAACTACCGTCATGAGCGGGAGCCAACTCCCTGCTGCCGTGCCTAACATGATCAGTCCATAGGAAACATAAAATGTCAGTAAGTTGTTGGTACGGCTGAACAAGACAAAACCCAGACCGGTGATCACTAGTCCAATAAATACCATGCGCCGGGGACCCAAGCGATCGATGAGGTAGCCGAGTAAGGGGCCAAATATGCTGCCTTCCAGCTGGGCAAGAGAAAATGCACCTGTTAACTGCGCCCTACTCCAGCCAAATTGCATCTCGAGAGCTTTGACCCATACACCAACTCCGCTCCATACCGGACCGCTGGCCAGGCCAATTACCAGTAGAGAAAGCCCGGCTAGCTTCCACCCATAAAACATTCCTCGCATGCGGCGGTTGACCTCTTGCAAAACAGTAGTGCTGGTGACATAGAAGGTAACCAGCGCAGCTCTAGTTTAATACCGAGATGTGAAGTCCGCCTACATTTGATTAATCGCAGACCAAGTCATGAAACTTCTCCCTTCTTCAGAAAGGGCCCCAAGAACCGACAGGGCGCACCCAGAAGGTACGCCCATCAATATCGACCTCGATTACCTCGATTTCTTGAACCATGATCATTCCTTATAAGCGAGGTATTCGCTGGGTTTCATGCCCTGCTTGTAGGCTACTTCCAACTCGTCGTTGGTGAGTTTTTCCATCGCCGTGACCTCCTGGCTCCAGCGGTAAGCGATTTCCTTGTTAACGGCTTCGCGGGACGGTTTGGGGGACGGAAACCGATTCGACAATATCTTCTTGAGTGTGGTTAGCTACGTTGAAGCATCAATTTTCATCGTCCAAAGATTCACTAAACTAGAGAGGAGCCTGATGACACCTAAAGAAATAGTTATGGGCGGATACCAATCTTTTGCTGGCGGCGACATGGAAGGTCTCGGCAAGATTTATCACAAGGATGCGTTAATTAGGGTCAATGGGAACCATGCATTATCCGGAGAATACCGCGGGTTTGATGACTTTTTGGCTAACTTCTTAGCGCAGATACCGATCAGATTTCCGAATTTCAATTTAGACATCCTGAATGTAACTGCTGAAGACGACAGGGTTCACGTGAGGGTGCATTACACTGCGGATAATTTAGATGCAGAGTCGATGCATTGTTTCGTGGTGAAAGAAGGGTTGGAAACAGAATTCGACATATTTGACGATTCCCAAAAAATGGCAGCGGCCCTAAATGGGTAGCACCATCGACCTGTACTCCCATGTGATACCGGACATGCAAGATGAACTGGCCGACGCCGTGGCCGATGTGTTGAGCGGCTAAAACCGAGCAAATAAAAATTGGTCAACGTTTGGTCAACGCCGGGCAAAAAAAGCCCCCGATTGTGATGGTCGGGGGTTTTCTTATCGGCGGAAATCGGTCGATTTCATGCCTAAAATCGTTTGGCGGGAGTGCGAGGGAGTCGAACCCACCTACCCCGCTCGTCACGAGGCATAACGGATTTGAAGTCCGTTCCTATTCGTACCAATAGGTTTATCTAGCCCTGTTTTCTTCTCCAGTCCGTACCTGTAATGTACCAATGCGTTCATTCGCTGCAGTTCGTGAACTACCGGGATTAGCGCCCTGCTAGCTACGCCGCGAAGTTGGGCATCACCTCTTTGGCGAAGAGGTCCAGGGAATTCAACACCTTTTGGTGTTCGATTCCTCCGAAGTTGATGAAGAAGATGATCTTGTCCACACCCGATTTTTCCAGGTCTTTGATCCGGGCCGTCAGGTCATCTGGCGTGCCGAACAGCATGACGTTCTCGTACATGTCGTTGTAGTCGAAGGTGATATCCCGGGCGAACCTTCCCCGGTAGGCGCGATATTCCTCCGGAAGTAATTCCACGTTGTTGTCCCGGGGCGCGCCAACCTCTTGCCCGGTCTCCTTGAACCACATGAATGGAGCTTCCGTGTCCTGGCGCGATTGTTGCAAGGTTGGCGCCGTATACATGGCCCGCGCCACCACCACCCGGTCCTGCTCGTACTCATGTCCAGCTTCCGCCAGCGCGCCCTTGTAGTATTGGATCTGCTTGGCCACTTCACCGAATGGTTCCCCCTGCCCGATAAGAAGGTTCCAGTCGTTGCGGGCGACGCGGTTGACGCTGGCCTCGCTGGATGCGGCTACAAAGATAGGCGGATGGGGCAACTGGACCGGCTTTGGCTGCACCGTCATGTCGTTGAACAGCCAGAACTCCCCGGCGTGGTCGAAGGGCTCGGTGGAGGTCCAGGCCTTGTTCAAGACCTCCATGGTCTCTTCGAATCGCCGGCTGGCCTCATCCATGGGGATGTTCAACTTGTGGAACTCACCCCACTGAAAGCCCCGTCCCACGCCGAAATCCATCCGGCCGTCGCTCAGCAGGTCTACCGTCGCCACCTCCTCAGCCAGCTGGATGGGATTGTGGAATGGCAGGACAATCACGGCGGTGCCCAAACGGATGCGCTCGGTGACCCCCGCCAGATAGGCCAGCAAAGACATGGTGGACGAGACGATTCCGTGGCGGGAGAAGTGGTGTTCGGTGATCCACACCGAGTCAAACCCGAGTTTTTCGGCATGTAGCACCTGGGCCAACGCATCTTTGTAATACTTCACTTGTTGTGTGGGGTCGGGGAGCTGGATCGAGTGGAACAGACCGAATTTCATTTTTCATGACCTTTGGAGTTAGATTAACGCTGGCGTCGCCGTACAGGCCAACGCCATCAGCACGACAACTGCTAGTGATATGGAAGAGAGGTAGCGGATGGCGATAGTCTACACGGTGACCGAAATGTGTAAAATATCGTCACACGCCTATGATTCTCCAACTCGCCCTGGGACTAATCCTCATCCTCGTGTGCGTCAGTGTGCCAGTCTTGCACATGGGCCTTTATCGGTATCTATCTGGAAGGCTTTCCAAAGACATGGGCAACGAACCCGAAGATTAGTCGTCGAACCCAGATATTCCAGAAATCACCGTCCACAATTCCAGGCTTAGTTCGGTGTTGCCGAAGAAGCACTGATGGCCCAAAGTTAGCACTGCCTTCGGGCCCGATGAGCATACCCCTACCCTCTAAGTACCCCGCCCCCTATGACTTCCCGCTAAGGCCTCTTGCTTACGTGCGGGAGTGATGCCAGTTACGCCTGTAACAACCCTTCCAGCGCTTCCGACTGTTGCGCACAGGTGATACGCACCGTAACCAGCTCTTCAGTATCCAGCATGACGGCTCGTACGATTCCGGGTTATACTCTGGCCCAATCCAGTCAGGGCGGAAACACGATGAGCAGACCG
>JGI11754J13217_1000026_pt1 | contig 16683 bp, 9 predicted proteins | sample DeeseametaMP0103_FD_13217 | JGI IMG/M metagenome (IMG submission 13217)
GGACGCATTACTCGTGCATGAAACTTATATTCGTGACGTTCCTCTCTTTTAAGTGTTTCCACGAGTTTTTTTACATCCTGGGAACGCGTCATGTCGCATACCAGCAGCGCATCATCAGTTTCAACAATGATCAAATTCTCAACACCAATACTCGTTACCAGCTTTTTGCTGCTGAAGATCAGGCAATTGTGCGTTTCATGGGAAATAACGTTGCCCCGTATGACATTACCCTGTTTGTCTTTCTCTGAAACCTGATAAATACTTTCCCAACTGCCAAGGTCACTCCATTCCATATCAACAGGCAAAACCGCAACCCGCTTTGATTTTTCAAGCAGTGCGTAATCAATTGAGTCAGACTCGATGGATTGGTATATTTTCCGGATTACTTCCGGATCCGCAAGCTCCTTTCCATCAACCGTTGCGTTTTCGAACACAGCCAGCAATCCCGGTGCATGATTACGAAATTCGTCCAGCCAGGTTTCTGCGGTTGCCAGAAAAATACTCGCATTCCAGGTATAATCTGAGGATTCCAGATAACTTTCTGCCGTTGACTGGTCAGGTTTTTCAACAAAATCTGCAACCTTAAAACCGACTTCAAGTGCTTCTCCTGCCTTGATGTAACCATATCCTGTTTCCGGCCGGTCCGGACGTATACCAAAAGTCACAAGATAACCTGAACTTGCCAGAGTTTCCGCATTTTTTAAGGCACCGATTAAATGTTCAGGTGCCTTTATCAGGTGGTCCGAAGCCAAAATGACGACCGGCTCACCGCGTTGATTTTCCGGAATCTGAAGAATCCCCCATAGTATGGCCGGTGCAGTGTTGCGGCTAAGCGGTTCAATAAGCAACTGTTCAGGACGATAGTCCGGATATATTTGCGCCATCTGCTGCTGAAGCTCTCCTTCATGTGATGCAGAACCGACAACATAGATTTTCTCCGGATCAATAAGTGTTTCCAAACGCCTGCATGTTTCCTGGAACAGGGATTCGTGAGTTGAACCAAGATTGAGAAATTGTTTGGGAGTCATACTGCGACTATAAGGCCAGAGACGTGTTCCTGTTCCTCCGGCAAGGATCATTGCAATCATATATTTTTTATACCAGTTAATTGTCAGGTTTTTCAGATTTTTGAAGAGATGTTTTTGAGAAAATCCAAATGACTAAGATTTACTGCAATTGAAGTCAGACTGATCAATGAACCGCTTTTCAGTTGCTCAAGTGACTGAATATATGCCCGTAAATGGGCAGCATTCATTTCTTCCAGCGGTTCCAGTAAAGTTGGGAAATCCTGTTCTTTCATTGTCTCAATTTTGTGAGATGCAAGCAGTACTTCCAACAGCCTCAATTTGTTTGCATCCAATGTACGTAAAAGAATGTCCTGAAATTCCAGTTCCCAATCATTGCCTGGCTCCTGCAAAATCAGACGTTCTCGAAGCCAGTCTAGTCCAAATTTCTGTTCTACACTCTCTGCAATACGATATGCCGTAGAGACACCCAGTTTTTTGTTAATGCACAAATGAATTACATCCGGAGCTAATCTTAAACGCCGCAGTGAGGTCCTGACAGCGTCAATTGCACGTTGTTCGCTTAAATCTTCTGATTCAACTTTTTCCCGCTCGGAATCTGGAGGAGATTGATCGTTTTCTGAATTTAATGTATCTACAGAATTATCTGGATGCTCCACCAGTTCACTCAATAATCCATGATATTGGTCGATTTGTTCAAAACCCGGTGGAACTGCTTGACTCTGCAGTACATTTCGAACAAGCATCTTCAAAACATCTTCCAAATCTATCAGTACTTCGTAACGCTCTTTCTCACTGATATCTGTCATAGAATACAGACGCTCCCGTATTTCTGTTGCACCAAGGCTTGACTCCAGTATCAGATAGGTCCTTATTATATCAGGTATGCTCCGTTCAGTGACTTGTGCCATTCTGGAAACAAAGGTTGAACCTGCCTGATTAGTGATATTGTTCGTCAGAACCGTAGAAACAATTTCCTTTTTCAGAGGATGATCGTTGGCATTTTCACCAAAGTGACTTTTTAAAGTTTTAGGAACATACTCTAAATACGTTGCAGTCAGTTCTTTTTCAAGCGGCATTTCTGAAGAGGTAAGCGCTTCGTAGATCTCCATTTTTGCATAAGCCATCAATACTGAAAGGACCGGACGCGGCAAAGGCATGTTTGCATGTTCCAACTGATCAAGTTCTGTACGTGTTGGAATGTATTCGCCGCGTTTATTCATACCCTGTTCCTGCAGGTGCGCAATCAGCTTACGGAACAAACGGAAATTGAGATTGGAACGAATGCTGTCCATTGAGATCAAACGGTGCTGTCCGCGGTTATTGGCTAATACAAGCTCAGAAACCTCATCGGTTGCTGATGCAAGCAGATCATTTCGCTCTTCCTTTGACCCTACAATGCCTCTTCTAAGAAGCTGCTGGAGTAATATTTTGAGATTAACCTCATAATCCGACATATTTACACCACCGGAATTGTCAACAGCATCGGTGTTCAGTCTAACTCCATTGTTAGCAAGATCAATGCGCGCCAATTGAGTCAAGCCTAAATTAGCCCCCTCACCAATAACCTTCATTTGACATTCAGTAGTATCAATTCGTAAAGAGTTGTTTGCCTGGTCTCCAACTTGATAATGAGTTTGATCAGCAGTTTTAATGTATGTACCTATGCCGCCAAACCACAGCAGATCTACGTCCATTTGTAAAATAAGCCGTACTGCATCTTCACCTTTTAAACTGTCTGCATCTGTACCAAGCATTCCTTTTATCTCAGGCGACAGCTTAATGGATTTTGCATTACGCTCATAGATTCCGCCTCCGGAACTGATTCTTTCCCTAGAATAATCCATCCAGCTGGAACCAGGCAAATCAAATAGACGTTTTCGTTCCTGCCATGAACTTTCAGCATCCGGATCAGGATCAAGAATGATATGCATATGATTGAATGCAGCTTTGAGAAGGAGCATTTTACTCTGCAGCATCCCGTTACCAAAAACATCTCCACTCATGTCTCCTATGCCAATTACTGTGGTGTGTTCAGCCTGAATGTCCCGCCCCATTTCCTTAAAGTGCAGTTTAACGCATTCCCATCCTCCTCGGGCTGTGATTCCTTCTCTTTTGTGATCATAACCGACTGAACCGCCTGAAGCAAAAGCGTCGCCCAGCCAGTAATCGCATTTTTCAGACACTTCGTTGGCTATATCTGAAAAAGTCGCCGTCCCTTTGTCTGCAGCAACAACCAGATATGGATCCGGATCATCGTAGGAAAGAACGTGACTTGGAGTTTGTATCTTACCCTGTGCGTCAAAATTGTCGGTTATCTGCAGCATTGCACTAATGAAACGTCTGTATTGATTTTTAGATTCTGTAATTGCTTCTTCACGTGATGCCGGAGTGTTTTTCAGCACAAAACCACCTTTTGATCCAACTGGAACAATCACCACATTTTTTGTTTGTTGTGTTTTGACAAGCCCCAATATTTCCGTTCTGAAGTCATCCGGCCGATCTGACCAGCGAAGTCCACCCCGTGCAACTGGTCCAAAACGTAAATGCAGACCTTCCATCCCCACATCATGCACATATATTTCTTTGAAAGGCACCGGGTCCGGCATCTGTTCTATTTTTCGAGAATCAAGTTTGATGGAAATACCTGTTTCTTCAGTATCTTGCTGCAGGTAATAATTGGTTCGCAAAGTATTTTCAATCAATTCAAACAAACGACGCAATACTTCATCATCAGTAACCTGTTTTACTGTTACTAAACTCTCAATGAACTCATGTTTTTTCTGCGGCAAAAGCACTTCTTGACGATAAATCAAATTACCAAAAGAAGATTCAGGAGAAAATCGACAGGCAAATGTCTCAAACAACAAGCGTGAGCAGAGGGGATGCCTGAGCAGAATCCCATTTATCGTTTCACTGGTTAAAGGTGCACTTAATTGGAGAGATAGATTGCGATAAAGCTGAAGTACATTAATTTCCCGCCATGCTAAATTTGCCAGTAAAGCCAAACCATTCAAAGGGTCATTTTCTGTTTTTTTCTTGAAGACCTGTTTAACTATTGGTGCCAACAATGGTTTGAAATGCTCTTCTTCTATTTTTCTCCTGTCACTGCGTACTACTCTAAAAGACTGGATGAAAGCTAAAGTTTTTTCATCATTACCAATCCTTGTCGTCAACTGGTCGATTACATGCAGTCCAAGATTTTGCAGGACAGGCATGATCTCAATCAAATGTATTTTCTCTTTGCTGTAAACATAGAGCAGGGAAACAGACTTGCCAAGTACTGATGGAATTGAGAAGTGTTTTAAGTCGAATTGAAGATCATCATCCCGGGTCAGCAATTCCATGAACTGAATATTTTCCAGGGCTTCCAATATTTCAACACGGGCACTGTAATGAGAAGGCATCAGTGGGACATAACGTTCATATAATCGTGCACCTTCATCACCAGTATTTTTACTCTGCAGGAGTTCGCGCAATTGAATTTTCCACGGTTTTATCAGTCCGCTGATTTCATTTTCAAGCTGCAGCAAATCAACATTAGGCAATTCACTTTTTCCCAGTGTGTCTTCCTGCAGTTCAAATTCCAGATGTAGACGTGATTTTTCACTTCCGCGTGCTTCAAACCAGTCACAGTGCTGATGTGGAATTTTTGCCTTGAGTAAAACAACAGTGTGTTCAATCGCTTCCTCAGAGAAAAGTGAAGTGGGCATCACTATCATCAACTTTAATACTCCTGTAACTCTGGTATTTATCTGAAAACAATAAATATTATTAGGATTGTTGACAGAAAGGAGTCCATCGCAAACCTGAATCAATTCTTTCCTTGATGAACGGAATAATTCAAATTTTGGTGTTGCACGGAATATCCGGACGACTTCATTGTAGTCATAACTGTTCACCAGCATATTCCGGTTTTTGAAAATATAGTCCATCTTCTGGTGAATAAGAGGCGTTTCAACATTTTTTACTTGGAGTGAGCTTCCCCTGAGCAGACCGAGAAAAACATGCTCAACCATACCTGATTTCTTATCCGGAACACGGATACTCAGCATCATCAAGTTTTCAAAACGTAAAACCGGACTGGTGAAACGAATCAGGTCCAATGCAAAAGGGAATTCTGAGTGACGGCGCTTACTAAGACGTGCAGTTACAACATTCAAAAGAGTCTTGGAGGATTTAGCTAGAAAGGTCTCTGCCAAAATTCCCAGTCCGGAATTGTCTATAGTTTTAATGAAATTCGTAGAATCTGAATCCTGCGCTACAAGTGTGATAAAACCCATTAAAGTAAAATTGTCCAGTTTCAACCATCCACAAAGTTTCGACCACTCTTCCTTTGTATCAGAGGAAATGACAGTAACTGTATCAATTTCTTTTTCCATTGATTCCAGCCGCTTCAACATATTTTGACGCTGATTCTGGACAAGCTGAACTGCCAGCATGTGACCGGCAATCAGGTTTTCAATACGTTTCAAGGAAACGATGTCTGCATCAGCATCAATTTCCAGATAGAGATGATCAAATTTTTCTGATGTATCTACTGGAGAAATAACTCCCAAAATCTCTTTCTCTGCAGTCAGGCGTACTCCCATTATAGGATGAAGTTTTCGATGAATCATTAAATCCAACTGACGCAACAGTGCCTCAACAGTAACGACGATAAACGGTGCATCTGGAGAAACTATTTCTATTATTACATTCCCGGCAAAGTATGATTCTTCATGTGTGTTAGATGGCAGTTTATGAGGAACGACTTGTACCATTCCACTCCTGCTGACTGCTTTCCTGAAAAAAGCAAATCGATCTTTGAGAAAGACTTCCAACTCTGAATTGCTGTAGGTCTCACGCATTCGTTCTGACATACCACGCAAAAAATGTGTGATAAACTGATCAAAAACCGAATTATCGGAATCATCCTGTACCAAAGTATTTTCTTCTCTTATCTTCTTAATTTTGGACATTGGATCATCTCTCTAATGGAAAATAGTTTATTCCACGTACATCATTTTTTAAAACAATTACTAATTGAATGGCTGATATTATTTAGTAAAGTAAAATACATCTCTGGACCCGGAGAAATGCTGGTACCAATAGGATCAAGTATTCCTTTTTTTACAGCAGTTCCCGAAATAACAGTCTGCACCAATTTGGGAGAAAATTGCGGTTCCGTGAAAATACAAAGAACGTTTTTGTTTTTTATTTTTTTACGGATATCTATCAACCTGCCAACACTTGTTGAAGGACCTGAACTGACTGTAACTGAAGCAATTGGATTGAGTTGATAACGCTTCTCAAAATATTGATATGCATCATGAAATACAATATAAGACTTTGATGAAACAGAACTCATTTTTGTTTCCAATTGTATGTTTAAATCAGAAAGTCGGAGTATTGTTTTTTTGCCGTTACTGTGATAAGTCTGCGCATTTTCAGGATCAAACTCACTCAATATTTGGACTAAATTCTGGGTGATTTTTTGAGCATTGAGTGGATCCAGCCAAATGTGCGGATCGTTTCCGGGCAACCTGTGAATTTCCTGTTTCTTTAAATGGTCTTGATCATTTTCAGATTCAGGATCAAGTTTCTGCCACTCTTTACCTGAGCGAAAGGGCCGCAGTATGAGTCCCGGTGTATCTTCAAATGAAACCACCCTGGCTCCTGCAGCCAGAGAATGAATTGCTTTGGCNAAAAATCCTTCCAGATTTTCTCCTCCCCAAAAAACAAGATCTGCGTTTTGAAGCTTGACGGCAGCGCTTGGCCGCAGGGAATAGGTATGTGGTGAGTTGTTTCCATTTAAAAGCAAAGCAGGTTCTGAAACCCCCTGCATTACTGTAGAAACAAGTGAGTGAAACGGTTTTATTGAAACCACAACTTTCAAATCTGAAGCTGCCATTGCCAGATTAAACCAGAGAAGTGGAATAACAATAATAAAGCAAATTCCAGTTTTCATCAAAATCCAGTTTTTGCTTTGCGGCTTTGCTTTGAAGAGTAAAATATGTTATAAATATTGCTTACTTCAGGATAACTCTGACTAACTCATTTGTCAATGCCAACCAAGATAGAAACNGCAGCAAATTTTTCAACTGCAAAAGAAAAAAAACAAATCCTGCTTCAAACCGAAAATATGTCTCTATTCGCCGGAGAACAGGAGTTGCTGTCCGATGTTTCGCTTACTGTCTCTGCTGGCGAAATTGTGACTATCATCGGACCAAACGGAGCCGGTAAAACCACACTGTTCCGCGTTTTGTTGGGAGTGATCCCTCCAAATACCGGGAGTATATATAAAAAACCAAATCTCAGAATTGGCTACCTGCCGCAAAAAATTACTGTAGATCCGATTCTTCCTCTTTCAGTCAGCCGAATTATGAATTTGACTGGAAATTTTTCCGTTCGACAAATTGAAAATGTCCTGGATGAAACCGGTGTTTTATCATTGAAAAACAAGCCTGTGTATCAGCTTTCCGGAGGAGAATTTCAGCGTGTGATGCTGGCGCGTACACTTTTGATAAATCCGGAACTTCTTGTTCTCGATGAACCGGTACAGGGAGTAGACTACATGGGAGAGTCAGAATTGTACAAACTAATTGGAAACCTGAGAAATAAGCATGGTTGCGGTGTGCTGATGGTTTCACATGATCTGCATGTAGTAATGGCTTCAACAGACCGTGTGTTGTGCTTGAACCGCCATGTGTGCTGCGAGGGAGAACCTGAAGATGTGAGCCAGCATCCGGAATACTTGCGGCTGTTCGGTTTAGACTCCGGAAGTGCTTTGGCTGTATATAGTCACCATCACGACCATACACATCAATTATCCGGAACATTGCGTGAGGACAGACCGTGATGATTTTAGATGATTTCTTTTGGCGGGCTGTTATTGCCGGGATGGGAGTTGCCATTCTTGCAGGTCCACTGGGTTGTTTCGTGATCTGGCGAAGAATGTCCTACTTAGGTGACACCATGGCTCATTCAGCTTTGCTGGGAGTCGCACTTGGTATTTTTCTGGAAGTTGATTTGATTTTCGGTGTTTTTGTTGTTGCCATCGCCGTAGCAATGATTCTTTTTATTTTTCAACGACAAAAACAGCTTGCAAACGATGCTGTTTTAGGTACACTTTCTCATGCATCACTGGCCATGGGAGTGTTGGCAATCAGCCTGATGAGTTGGGTGCACGTTGATTTAATGGGATATTTATTTGGTGACATTTTGGCAGTAGACATGACAGATCTTTACTGGATCTATGGCGGCGGTCTTTTGATNATGCTGATATTTCTTTGGCTCTGGCGACCTTTACTTGCTCTTACATTTGACAGTGAACTTGCCCAGGCAGAAGGAGTTCCAGTTATCAGAGTACAACTGATCTTCATGCTTTTGATTGCAGCTGTGATTGCCTTATCCATGAAAATAATAGGAATTCTGCTGGTCACCTCACTTTTAATAATTCCTGTTTCTGCAGCCAGGCGTTTCAGTAGAACTCCTGAACAAATGGCACTTGGAGGTGCACTTATAGGTATGGCCTCAGTTGGACTTGGCTTGTGGGCATCACTGCAGATTGACACACCTTCCGGTCCCTCAATTGTTATTGCTGCAGTACTGTTTTTTTTCGCAGTCAATCTTTTTCCTCTGCGTAAATTTCAATAGAAATTGTTTAAAGATTCTTGGCACTGGTTTTAAAACGGCATCATTCTTTAGTAAAGAAAAATAATAAAAATCCGCTATACAAAAATGACAGCAGACCTGCTTGCAGTTACACCGGAGATCATTCAGCGTTACAATAGACCGGGACCGCGTTATACCAGTTATCCAACTGTTCCTGTCTGGAGCGAAGGATATTTCTCCGAGGAATATGCAGCCTGTTTGCAAAAAGAAGGGCTGAATGAGCAACCGATTTCTCTCTACCTGCATATACCTTTTTGCCGCCAACTCTGTACTTTTTGCGGCTGCAATAAATATATCACCAACAATCAGGAAATAGTCGAGAGATATCTCGATGCTCTTGACCAGGAAATAGCCGGTGTAGCTAAACTCCTGGGCGTTCGAAAAAAAATAGCACAAGTTCATTTTGGAGGAGGAACTCCGACTTTTCTTAACCATTCACAACTCCGAAGAGTAGTTGAGATGATCCACTCCTGCTTTGATGTACAAGAAGATGGAGAATGGGCCTTGGAGGCCGATCCGAGGGTAACTACTAACAAACAACTGGAACTGCTTTATGAACTTGGTTTCCGGAGGATCAGTTTTGGAGTACAGGATTTGGATCCGGCAATTCAACAAGCAATTAATCGAAATCAGACAGTGGAACAGTCATGGAGAACATTGGAAACTGCCCGCAATCTGGGTTATAAAAGCATAAATATGGATCTGATTTACGGACTGCCGCTCAAACAAGACAGAGTTTTAGAAAAACCCTTGAAGAAGTCTATAAAATGCGCCCGGATCGGCTGGCGATTTACAGCTTTGCCTATTTACCCGGAATGTTCAAAACACATAAGCGTGCAATCAGGGAGAAAGATTTACCTTCACCTGAAGAGAAAATAGCAATATATCTGGAAACTATCCGCTTTTTGGCTGAGGCAGGATATGTAATGATCGGCATGGATCACTACGCGCTTCCCACAGATGAACTTGCTCTTGCAGCAAAAAACAGAACTCTGCATCGAAATTTCATGGGTTACACAACTCTGCACAACATGGCTCAGATAGGTGTGGGCGTATCTGCAATTTCAGATTTTGGAGACAGTTACTGGCAGAACACGAAAGAAATTGATCAATACGTGAACGAAGCCACAGAAAAAAAGCTCATACCTCGCAAAGGAATGACACTGGATGAAGAAGATCTGTTACGTCGTGACCTAATTGAAACTCTGATGTGTCATGGAGAAATTTCAATTACGGATTTTGAAACACGTTATAAAATAGAATTTCAGGATCATTTTTCTCAGGCCTGGAAAAAGCTGGAACAATTCAAACAGGAAGGACTAGTGAACTTAAGTTTAGAAAAAATTGAGCTGACACCTGTGGGAATACTATTTACCAGGAACCTGGCCATGCCTTTTGACAGGTATCTTGAAGAAAGTGCACATCAGCATTTTTCCAAAACAGTATAATAATACTCATGTAGCAGAAAGATTCCTGCTCTGTATACCACTGATAAACTTGTTCAAGTCCCTTTATTAAAGGAATTTCTGGTGTCCAGCCCAGAACACGGATTTTGGAAATATCCAGAATCTTTTGCGGAGTACCATCCGGACGTGTCGAGTCAAATGCCAAGGACCCGGAATAGCCAACGACTTCACTGATCGTTTCTGCAAGGACCCTGATCGTTTGATCTTCACCGCAGCCGACGTTGACTATTTCAGAATCATTATAATTTTCCATCAGAAACAAAACCGCATCTGCAAGATCATCTGAATGCAAAAATTCACGCCTTGGATTTCCTGTCCCCCAGATGCTGATCGACTCTGCATCGGCGAGTTTTGCTTCATGAAATCTCCGTATCAAGGCCGGCAGGACGTGTGAGTTTTCCGGATGAAAGTTGTCGTTGATTCCATAAAGATTGGTTGGCATTGCAGAAATAAAATTTGTACCGTACTGGAGATTGTAACTTTGACAGGTTTTGATACCAGCAATTTTTGCGAGAGCATATGCCTCATTAGTTGGTTCCAATTCACCAGTCAGTAAAGACTCCTCACTAATTGGTTGAGGACATAGTTTAGGATAGATGCATGAACTGCCTAAAAACATTAATTTTTCTACACCATTCCTCCATGATTCGTGAATAACATTCGTTTGAACGATTAAATTTTCACGCATAAAATCAGCTGGGTAAGTACTGTTTGCGTGAATACCTCCTACTTTTGCTGCAGCGAGAAAAACAAATTCAGGTTTTGTTTCCTCAAAAAAATTCTGAACTGCCACTGCATCCATCAGTTCCAGTTCGGAATGAGTGCGGGTAATGAGGTTTTCAAATCCTCTCTTTTTGAGTAACCTGTAAATTGCAGAACCAACCAGACCACGATGTCCTGCAACATAAATGCGAGAATTAATTTTCACAATGATTTTATATTTATTGTTTGATAAACATCGTTATGATAACTAGCTGATAACAGCCAGGTCAAGTTTAACTAAAAAAATAATACATTAGCTGTTTTGTTCCTAACTATGACTATACCAAGTTTAACTTTAAAGAAAAACTTGCCCACAGACTTCATTTCTAAGAGAATAATCTAAAACAAAAAAATAGCATTACACAAGAAATCTATAATGGGAGAACTCACTTTAACTAAAGATACCATCAAGCTGCTTTTAGACTGTGATTTCCATGAACCACGCTCCGTTCTCGGCTTTCACGAAGTCCGTCAGAAAAATAAGCAGCAAATTTGGATTGTACGTGTTCTTGAACCGGATGCAGAAAAGGTTTCGCTTTTCTGGGAAAACGAGACGGAAGCTGAGGCTACCTCATTAAAACGAATTCACCCAGAAGGTTTATTTGAACTGAAAATACCTCCGCGTCCGGAACTAAAGCCTTATCGTTTGAAAATTTCCTACAAAAACGGAAATGAACATATTCGGTTCGATCCATATTATTTCTCTACACAACTTACAGAATACGATCAATTTCTCTTTGCTGAGGGGAATCACCATAGATTTTACCACAAACTTGGTGCACATCCCGTAGAAATTGATGGTGTTCCAGGTACACTGTTCGCTGTCTGGGCACCAAACGCCAAGCGTGTGAGTATTGTTGGAGATTTCAATTATTGGGACGGACGAAAGCATCCCATGCAAATTCTCGGAGACTCCGGTATTTGGGAACTCTTTATTCCTGAGGTAGCTGCAGGAATGCTCTACAAGTATGAAATTAAAACCGGACAAAACGAAATTTTATTAAAGAGTGATCCCGTTGCTTTTACTGCAGAACAGCGTCCTTCAACGGCTTCAGTAGTAACAGAATTGAACGGTTTTCGGTGGCAAGACCAAAAATGGCTGGAAGAACGAGAAAATCGAGATCCTCTCCGGCAGCCGATCAATGTTTACGAAGTGCATTTAGGTTCTTGGCAGAGGGTTCCTGAGGAGGACAACCGTTCGTTGACCTATCCGGAACTGGCTGACCGCTTGATACCATACGTGGTTGAAATGGGCTACACGCACCTTGAATTGATGCCTGTAGCAGAGCATCCTTTAGACGGTTCATGGGGTTATCAGGTTACCGGTTATTTTGCGCCGACTTCTCGTTTTGGTACACCACATGAGTTCATGGAATTTGTGGACCGCTGCCATACATCCGGATTAGGCGTGATTCTGGATTGGGTTCCAGGGCACTTTCCTAAAGACTCTCATGGACTTGCAGGTTTTGACGGCACTGCACTTTATGAACATGAAGATCCACTTCAGGGTGAGCACAAAGAATGGGGCACGCTAATTTTTAATTATGAGCGTAACGAAGTTCGTAACTTTCTGATTAGTAATGCTTTATTTTGGTTTGACGAATATCATATTGACGGCATAAGAGTAGACGCAGTCGCCGCAATGCTGTATTTGGATTACAATAGAAAGGAAGGGCAATGGGTTAAAAATAGACATGGCGGTCGTGAAAATATTGGTGCAGTAGAATTTTTGAAGCAGCTTCATGAAACGCTGTTTCATTACCATCCTGGAATTCTCTCAATTGCAGAAGAATCTACCGCCTGGGNCGGTGTGAGTCATCCCACATATGCCGGAGGTTTAGGGTTCAATCTAAAGTGGAACATGGGCTGGATGAATGACACTCTGCGATACATTGAAAAAGATCCGGTGCACCGCAAATACGATCATCATTTGATCACATTTTCATTGATGTATGCCTTTACCGAAAATTTCGTACTTGCGCTTTCTCACGATGAAGTGGTTCACGGAAAGCGTTCNATGCTTGGTAAAATGCCAGGTGACGACTGGCAAAATTTTGCTGGACTGCGAATGTATCTCGCTTTTCAAATGGCACATCCGGGAAAGCAGCTGACATTCATGGGAACAGAGTTTGGACAAAGGGACGAGTGGAGTGAAAACCGGAGCTTAGATTGGCATTTAACGCAATTTCCGGATCATCAAAAATTACAGGAATATGTCCGGACCCTTAATCATTTCTATCTCAGTAAACCTACATTGTTCACCAACGATTTTGACTGGACAGGCTTTCAATGGATTGATCATCATGATCAGGACAACAGCGTTTTATCGTTCATCCGACGAAGTGCAGATGAAGTATCCGATCCAGATTTAGTTTTTATTTTCAATTTCACACCAGTACCCCGTGATGATTATTTGACTGGATTTCCGGAATCTGGTCATTACAGTAAATTATTGGACACAGATGATCCGAAATTTGGCGGATCCGGATACAACCAACAGCAGCAAATCATCACTAGCCCCCAGATGTGGCAAGGTCAGCCGCACCGCGCCACAGTTAATTTACCTCCGCTTGGATGTTTGGTTTTTGAGAAAATGGCAGGCATGTAATCCCGGCCTGCCAGAAAACCATAATTAACCTTCAAAATATATAAAACCGAAAAGAATGCCGCAGACACGAAAAGAAATGGAGAATATTTGGGAATTGGTTGCCACGTACCGTTCAATGGACCGGGATGGGTTGATCGAATCCATTGCAAATCATCTTGAATTCTCGCAATGTAAAAATCGGTTTACTGCAGAAGATTTTGATGTCTACCGGAGTTTCGCCCTGTCAGTCCGGGATCGGCTGGTTGAGTTCTGGAATGATACACAGCAAACCTACCTCAAAAAGAAATGTAAACAAGTCAATTATTTTTCACTGGAATATCTGATCGGCAGAAGTTTAAATAACAATTTACTCAACCTGGGCATCAGCCAGGCTGGTGAAGATGCAATCCGGAAAATCGGTTATGATCTTGAAGAACTGCAGGAGCTTGAACATGATGCAGGGTTAGGCAACGGTGGTCTTGGGCGGCTCGCTGCCTGTTTTATGGAATCAATGGCGACTTTGCAACTGCCTGCACATGGATATGGAATCCGCTATGAATTCGGAATATTCAAACAGCAATTTGAAAATGGGGCACAGGTGGAGGCTCCGGACAACTGGTTGGAAGAGGGATACCCCTGGGAAATTCCTCGATGGGAAGTGGTTTATCCTGTCCATTTTTTTGGTCGTGTAAAAAAATACACGAATGAGAAAGGTAAATTGTCCCGGAAATGGGTAGAAACAGAAGAAGTCTTGGCAATGGCTTACGATGTTCCCATTGCCGGATTTGGAAATCATACAGTTAATAATTTACGTCTTTGGTCAGCCAAACCTTCAAAAAGTTTTGATTTTCAATTATTTAACAGCGGCGACTATATTCAGGCGGTTGAGGAAACACAGCGNAGCGGTACCATTTCAAAAGTATTGTATCCGAACGATCAAGGATTTTCCGGAAAAGAATTGCGGCTTAAGCAGCAGTATTTTTTTGTAGCGGCTTCACTGCAGGACATCATTCTACGTTTCAAGGTGCATTCGGAGACTTTTGATAAATTTCCGGAACATGTTTCAATTCAGCTCAATGACACTCATCCCTCAATTGCAATTCCGGAATTGATGCGGATTTTTGTGGATGANGAAGGTTTGGAATGGAATGAGGCCTGGGCTATCACCACANGTGTTTTCGCCTATACCAACCACACCGTCCTTCCGGAAGCATTGGAGCGCTGGTCCGTTGATTTGATGGGAAGTTTGCTGCCGCGTCACCTTGAAATTATTTATGAAATAAATGATTTATTTTTGGAAAGTGTGAAAGAAAAATATCCGGATGACGCAGATTTATTACAAAGAATTTCCTTTCTTGAGGAAAATGATCACAAACAAATCCGTATGCCTTATCTTTCAATCGTTGGAAGTCACACGATTAACGGTGTAGCGGAGCTTCATACAGAATTGCTGAAAACTACAGTTTTTAAAGATTTTTACAAACTGTTTCCTGAACGTTTCCAAAACAAAACCAACGGTATTACACCCAGACTTTGGCTGCGAAACACAAATCCGGAATTATCTGAATTAATCTCAGAAAAAATTGGCGGTGGCTGGATTACGGATTTACAGAAATTAAGGAAACTGGAACCATTTGCCGATGATCCTGAATTCCAGGAAGCATGGCGCTCAGTCAAGCGCATAAAAAAGGAGCAACTGGCAAATTGGCTTAAGCAGACCAGTGGAGTAATAATCGATCCTGAATCACTATTTGATGTCCAGATAAAGAGGATCCATGAATACAAGCGGCAATTACTGAATATTTTGCATGTGACTTATCTTTACAACAAAATCCTGGAGCATCCGGAACTTCCTTTCGTTCCACGCACAATTTTGTTAGCCGGTAAAGCAGCACCAGGTTATTACATGGCAAAACTCATCATAAACTTAGCCAACGATGTGGCGCGTGTTATCAATAGTGATCCTGCAGTGCAGGGGCGTTTAAATCTTGTTTTTGTACCAAATTATAATGTCTCAGTTGCAGAAAAAATAATTCCAGCAACAGATATTTCTCAGCACATTTCAACTGCCGGTACTGAAGCCTCAGGTACCGGAAACATGAAATTTATTTTAAATGGAGCCCTAATACAGGGGACCATGGATGGTGCAAATATCGAGATTGCAGAAGAAGTCGGCAGGGAAAATATTTTCACTTTCGGTTTAAGTTCGGATGAAGTTAGTATTTTGGCAGAATCCGGTTACAATCCCAGAGTTTCATACCAAAATAATCCCGGATTGATAGAAGCGCTTTCGATGATCAACACAGGATATTTTAACCGTGACAAGCCACACCTTTACAATGATCTCTACAACTCACTGGTTTTTGAGGATAAATACATGCTGCTCGAAGATTTTGCGAGCTATGATGAATGCCGGCAGAAGGTGATGAATACCTGGAAAGATCAGAATACCTGGACAAGAATGTCAATTTTGAACACAGCTGGATCAGGTAAGTTTTCCAGTGATCGTACTATTGCTGAATACGCAAAAGATATTTGGGGACTTGAGGCCGTTACTGTTGAATTACAAGGCAAAAAAGTTCGCTGACAGTATAACTCGTGAACAAAAGATCTTCCCTGTAGTGGAGTATGATTACCAGGTATTATGGACGGCAGTTAACTGACCGGCTCACTACTTTTCAAGCCTACTGTGATTTTTGCAGAATCCCTGAATTGCGTTAGTAATTTTTTTTCGGTAGACTTTGCGGTTTCAAAATGTCGCTGTTTCACCATATCGTAACCACGAATCTGTTCCGGTATTTTTGCTATTTCCAGCGCTATATTTTGGTTTTTCTTTGTCAGTCCACGCAGAAGTTCCTTAATTGTTTGTTCATATTCCTGAATTAAATGCCGCTCCATTCGGCGTTCCTTTGTTTTTCCAAATAGATCAAAAGCAGTTCCGCGCAGGAACTTAAACCGTGACAGCATTTTTAACACAGGAAAAATCCATGAACCGAAAGCAGATTTGATCGGCTCCCCCGTATGTGAATCACGATGAGAAAACAAAGGTGGTGCTAAATGCAGCTTCAGCTGAAAGTCTCCCTCAAAACGTCCCCGTATTTTTTTTAAAAAATCTCCGTTAGTATAGAGACGAGCTACTTCATATTCATCTTTGTAAGCAAGTAATTTAAAATAATATCGTGCTACC
>JGI11754J13217_1000028_pt1 | contig 16392 bp, 15 predicted proteins | sample DeeseametaMP0103_FD_13217 | JGI IMG/M metagenome (IMG submission 13217)
CATCTTTTCCATTCCCCTGTAATCCTTGATGAAAAACAGTTTGTAATTCCTTTTGAAGAAGTCCTTCCAGATTTTCCTGAACAGGTTCGGGGCCTTGTACAACCGAATTATTTTCTTTTATCGGAATTTGTTGTCCTGTATTTGTTTGAAGGACAGTCTGTAAATCATCCTCCAAAAATTCAGCACCTTCTTCCGGAGGCTTTACCTGATGTAATATTTTTTGCAACACTGAATATTCAGTATCTTCTTCAGACTGAACTGGCAGATTTCTATTTTTCTGCATGACAGACTGTAAATCATTCTCCAAAAATTCAGCACCTTCTTCCTGAGGCTTTGCCTGATGAAATACTGTTTGCAGCAATGACTCCGGATTCTCCAAATCAGATTCCTGCAAAATCGATTGGAGCCCAGTTTCTGCCACACCCTGACTCGGTAAATTTTGAAAAGTGTTTTCATCTGAGACAACCCTTGGGTCAAGGACCTCAATCAATTCTTGTGGAAAAGGTTCCGATTTATTCAAAACTTTTGATCGAGCAGTATGAGTTTCTTCAGTCCAAAGATTGTCATCCAAAACTTCCGCTGGAATGGTTGACAACTCTGCTGTACCAAAAATATCCTCAACAAATTCTGGATTAGCTTGATTTTGAGTCAAAATGCTTGAGGCAAGTGAGGCAGTCAGACTATCCTCTTCCAGGAGTCCCTCAAGCAGGCTTTCGTCAAGAGGATGTTCTGCAAGGATCTCGTCCAAAGTAACATCGAACATCCTTTCTTCGCCCATTTCTCCGGAATCCACACCCAGTTCATCAGAAATAATTACCTCATCCGTACTGCTAAGAACTGCCTTTTGTCCAATTGCTTCCATAATCACTAACTCATTTTTTTCTTGTTATTTCTTCAATAATACTTGCAGATTCCTCTGCGCCCATACTGGAAAGTACTAATGAAGCTTGTTTTTCTTTCATCTGTTTCAGGATGCTCACAGCAATCATGCGATCAAGTTTTGCAAGTGATTGAGCAGCAATAGCCGCATCCATTTTTGAGTACAAAGCAACAGCTTTTTGTAGATGCGATTGTCTTGGTTTTTCTTTTTTTTGATATCATTTTCAATTTCCTGCTGAAGTTTCTCCAACTGGCTAACTTGACGTTGAATATCTTCCTGCAGTGTTTTGAGCTGCCCCTCTCTCCGGTCCAACTCCAGAGCTCTCAAACGTAATCTGCTCTGCTGTTCCGCAAGTCGGGTCAGAATTTCTTTCTCACTCTCAGTAAACTTGTGAGGTTTCTTTGTCTTTTTTCCTGCATCAGGTTCAGATGCACAAAATTCAAGCCCGTAGTCTGCACACAGTGCTCCAAAGACTTGTTTAATTTCGTCAATGGTGGTTGGTATGCTATAAGCGGGCCTTGCCATCATGACAAACATAAATAATAAACATAAGAATTTGAAATTGTTAGTAAAATTTAATAATTTATTCATTACATTCCTGATGTTGTAAAAGATTTTAAGTATGAAAATCTGTAAATATTAGGCAAAAAGTATATTAATTATAAGAATATCGTCGATAATTCTGGGCAATTTCATCCGCCTCCAAACGTTCCAAACGTTCCGTTTCATCTCTAAACTTTTTGATTTCTTTTTCTTTGAGAATCTCCAGAACCCGTTTTTTTTGAGTGGCTACGGTCAATTCATGTCGTTTCAGTTCCACAATATCCAGTTGTTCGTTTAGTTGATCTTGCGTGAGTTCCAGTTGTCTTTCAATTCTTTCCTGAAACCGGTCTCCCATCAACAGTTGATTTATAGTCACACCTTGTGTTTTTGCTTCATCTAAATCTTTATGATGGTGGTTTAAAGTTTCCTCCATAAGCTGTTTTCTGTCACGGTACTGCTGTTCAACCTGTACCTGTTCAGCAAGTGCTTTTTGATAGAGCTTTTCAAGACGCTCCCGGACGTGTAAGGCCGTTTCCAGGCGAAAACGCGGCATATTTAGTTTTTGGTTTAAGCTTTTAAATCAATTGAGAGAATTATTCCTGTGTTCAAATACATACAATTTAAGGAAGGATTTGCATCCAGTCTGCAAATTGTCTGCAAACGATAGACAAATGAGTTTCTTGTGGTGCAATTTCCCTGCAAAATCATCAAAGATAATTAGAATAGGGATATTAGTCAGGGGGTTTGAGGCAGGGTATGTAAATGATATAGTGCAACCGCAGCAGCATTGCTCACATTTAATGAGGAAACCTCATGGTTCCCCGGAATGCTTACCAGCCAGTCACAATGCTTCCGGACGAGACGACGAATTCCACGTCCTTCGTTNCCCAGCACAAGTATNAGTGGCCGGTCTCGTGAAAAATCGGTAAAGCAGTCAGGAGCTTCTCCTTCAAGTCCGGCTACCCAAAAACCTTTTGTTTTTTGTTCATTTAGAAACCTGGCCAAGTTTGTTACAGAGATAACCGGTAACCACTCTAAAACTCCTGCAGAAGCTTTGGACGCAACTGGTGTTAATCCGGAAGAGTGATCTTGTGTAACTACGACGGCATTGACCTCAAAAAATCCACAAGTTCGAATAATTGCACCCAGATTATGGGGGTCTTCTATTTGATCAAGAACAACAAGTAATGGTTGTGTTGCAACAGCTGATTGTGGGAAATCAGGCATGCTGGTAAACGGCAAAAAGCCGCAACGTAAGACCACGCCCTGATGAACGGCATCCGGACACATTACCGTCAATTGAGAAACTGGAACTTCGCTCACAGGGAGCTTTATTTTTTCTGCAAGGATCCGGATTTCTCTCAGACGCTCGGAAGAATCTGCATCCTTTTTTAGATAAAGTTGATTCAGCAGACGTTTACTGTGCTGCAAAGCTCCCAACACAGGCTGGATTCCATAAAGCAATTCAGTTCGCTCCTTGAGTTTTGCACCCTTTTTCCTATTCATCTTTTGTCAAACGTTCCAGTGCAATTTTTAGCTCAGCATATTCATTGGTCACAGGAAATTCCGGATATTCTGTNATGATTTTTTTAGTTGGCCGGAAGAAAATTCCATGATCCGCCTCGTTTAGCATACTGATGTCGTTGTAAGAATCACCAACTGCAACTGTATGAAAATTGATTGCTTTCAACGCCTTCACAGCATGGCGTTTTTGATCTTTTTGACGCAGGCAATAGTCTACGATTCGCAAATCTTTATCCAATTTCAATGAATGACAAAACAAGGTCGGGTACTGAAGTTTGTGCATCAAAGGTTCTACAAATTCACGAAAAGTGTCAGATAGAATTATAACTTCATAACGTTGCCTCAACCATGTTAAAAATGCAAATGCACCATCCAACGGTTCCATTTGTTCCACTACTTTATGGATGTCCCGAAGTGTAAGATTATACTGGTCACAAATTTTTAAGCGGTAGCGCATCAATTCATCATAATCGGCAATATCACGGGTCGTCAGTTTCAAGTCATCAATATTACATAGTCTCGCCAGGCCTTGCCAGATTTCAGGAATTATGACTCCTTCAAAATCAAGACAGGCTACTGTCATTTTTTTGTGACTAAGCATTTGTATTTATTTGGTAAAGGTAAAATTTATAGCTATTTTACAGGGTTCATTGACGTTGAAAAATGTAATTATCCTGCGGCAGTGTTTCAAATACAACGTCCGCCGTCAACTTCCATACAAGTACCTGTCACCATGTCTGCTTCATCGGAACACAAAAAAAGTGCGGCGTTTGCCATGTCCTGCGGTTGACTCAAACGTCCCCACGGTATACTGGAAACAAATTGTGCTCGTTTTTCAGGCGTGTCTTCTCCCATAAAAAGATGCAGCATTCCTGTTTCCCCTGCCACAGGATTTATGGCGTTGACACGAATTTTAAATGATGCCAGTTCAATCGCCATGGCTTTGGTTGCAGTAATCATTGCGCCTTTGGAAGTGTTGTACCAGGCCAGTCCCGGGCGTGGACGCAGGCCTGCCGTTGAGGCAACATTCAAAATCATACCGTGTCCCTGCTCTTTCATCAGCGGTACTCCGTGCCTGGCAGTTAAAAATACAGATTTCACATTTACCGCAAAGATCCGATCAAACTCTTCCTCTGTGACTTCCGTCATTGGTTTGTTCCGATGAGTGGTTCCGGCGTTGTTGACCAGGATATCAAGCCGTCCCCATTGTGCAACAGTTTGTTGAATCATTGCTTCTACATCAGAATTTTTACTAACATCCGCAACAACTGCAATCGCACTGTCTCCAATTTCACCGGCAACCATTTTCGCCGCTTCCTCGTTAATATCTGCTACAACGAGCTTTGCTCCTTCTTCAGCAAAACGAGCAGCAATACCTCGTCCAAATCCGGAACCGGCTCCGGTTACAAGTGCAATTTTATTATTTAGACGCATATTTATTCTCCGTGATGAATGGCAATTGTTTTGGTTACAGAAAACCCGTAAAGTGCTTCAAAGCCTTTTTCGCGGCCGTGTCCACTTAGTTTGACTCCACCGAAAGGCAATTCGACGCCACCACCGGCACCATAGTTGTTGATAAAGACTTGTCCGGATTTGAGTTTTTTGGCCATCCGAAACTGCCGTGCTCCGTCTTGAGTCCAGACTCCGGAAACCAAACCAAAAGGCGTACCGTTTGCCAATTCAACCGCTTGCTCTTCATCTTGAAAAGGCATCACAGCTAAAACCGGCCCAAATAATTCTTCCTGTGCAACTGCATGATCTGGAGGAACATCCCGGATCAGCAGCGGTTTTACATAATTCCCACCGGAAGGAGCATCAGCAACAATTACTCCCTCTGCAGCAAAGTTTAATCCATCCGCTTTTGCTTCTTCCAGATATTTTTCAAGGCGAAATTTTTGTTCCGGACTGATGAGCGGGCCGCAAGCTAAGTCACTGAATGCCGGTCCGGCTTGAAGGGCACAAAATTTTTCTGCAAGCCGTGCTGTCACATCCTCGTAAATCGAATGTTCCACCAAAACCCGACTTGCTGCAGAGCAGGTTTGTCCGCAATTTTGAATGCTGGCGTTGACCAGAAAAGGCAAAGCTTTGTCCAAATCCGCATCGGCAAAAACTACTTGAGGTGATTTTCCTCCGAGTTCCAAAGTTACCGGTACTGCGTTTTTGGCAGCGGCTTGCTGCACCAAAGTTCCTACTTCCGGAGAACCGGTGAATGAAAAATGATTTATTGCGGAATGATGAAGNAATGCGTTTCCAGCTTCCTCTCCAAGTCCGGGAACAATGTTGAAAACTCCCGGAGGGAATCCTGCTTGAATCGCCAATTCTCCAACCATCAGAGCTGTTTGAGATGCTTCTTCACCAGGCTTGAGCACGCAGGCATTACCCATTGTCAAAGCACCACCGATGGTCCGTCCAAGAATTTGCAGCGGATAATTCCAAGGAATGATATGTCCGGTAACTCCGTGCGGCTCACGGCGCGTTAGTACTGTGTAGCCTTCAAGATAGGGGATTGTTTCACCGTGAACCTTGTCTGCCGCCCCGCCGTAAAATTCGAAATAACGTGCACAGGCTTTGACATCCACACGTGCCTGACGAAGCGGTTTCCCTACATCACGTGCTTCCATTTCAGTCAGTTCGTCTTCATTCTCCAAAATCAAGCTACTCAGCTTTTGCAGCAAACGCCCCCGTTCCACCGGAATCGTTTTCCCCCACTCACCTTGCATTGCGTTTTGCGCCGATTTAACTGCAAGGTCAATGTCCACTGCTGAACCCCTTGCAATTCGTCCAAACTCGCAGCCGTCACTCGGATCTATTACAGGCAATGTTTCGCCTGAATCCGGAGTTTGCCATTTTCCTTCAATGAGAATTTTTCCTTCAAATTTATGCATTTTTTCTACTCAAATTATTTATTGTTCATCTGCTGCATCGCTTCAAGGCGGGCAATCAAACTTGAAGTATCCCAGCGGCTCCCACCGAGTGCCTGCACTTCGGAATAAAACTGATCAACCAAGGCTGTCACCGGTAAATGTGCTTTGTTCGCACGGGCTTCCTCTAAAGCAATTCCCAAATCTTTGCGCATCCAATCCACGGCAAAACCGTAATCGAATTTTCCTTCGTTCATGGTTTTGTAACGGTTTTCCATTTGCCAGGACTGGGCTGCACCTTTTGAAATAGTTCCAATCACTGCATCAACATCCAGGCCGACTGCTTTAGCGAAATGTATGCCCTCTGCCAAGCCCTGCACAAGTCCTGCGATGCAAATTTGATTCACCATTTTAGTCAATTGTCCGTAGCCCACAGGACCCAATAGTTTGACCTTTTTTGCATAATTCTGAATCAGCGGTTCTGCTTGATCAAAACTGTCTTGATCGCCACCCACCATTACGGTCAAAACACCATTTTCTGCCCCGGCCTGTCCTCCGGAAACAGGAGCATCAAGGAATGCACATTCCTTCAGCTTGGCTGCATCAGCCAAATCACGTGCTATTTTAGCGGAAGCAGTAGTGTGATCCACAAAAACGGTTCCGGAACTCATACCTGTAAATGCACCGTCAGTCCCAATTGTTACGGAACGCAGGTCATCATCGTTGCCCACACATGCAAAAACGAAAGCTGCATCCTTTGATGCTTCCGCTGGAGTAAGTGCTAGTTTCCCACCATATTCCTCGACCCACTTTTCTGCTTTAACAGTGGTGCGGTTGTAAACGGTGACTTCGTTTCCGGCCTTGGCTAGAAATCCGGCCATGGGATAGCCCATCACACCGAGTCCTATAAACGCTGTTTTTTCTGACATTTTTAGTTTGTTGGTTATTGTTTATGGTTATTTTGCATTATTAAAACACTCTGTCCAATTGTTAGCACTTAGTTTAGTTTGTGTGATCTTTTTTACAAGTCTGATATACACTTCATTTTGATTTGTCAAAGAATTTCACTGTTTTATCTGGACTTTTAGTACCAAACTTTCTTAGTCTATGCAGTTGAGATATTTGAAAAATATACTGTCAATGTAGTGATGTTCTCAATCTTTAAATTCTTAAGCACAAAATGGCTGAGCAGGATACGGTTGCTGTAATTGTTGCCGCAGGACAAGGAACACGCATGGGAGCGAAGCACAATAAATTGCTTCTTCCTCTAGGAACACGTACAATACTTGAGATCGGCCTTGAAACATTTATAAAGCATCCCAGAATCCGGAAGATATATTTGACCGTTTCCTCACAGGATCGTCANATATTTGAAAACATGATTCCAGAAGAAATTGTTCTTGTTGAAGGAGGCAGTCGTCGCCAAGACTCTGTTCACAATGCTTTGTTGAAAATTATGCATGATGAACAAGTTCCGGAACTGGTCTTGGTACATGACGGAGCTCGGCCGTTTTGCAGCGAAAAACTAATTGATCGAATTATAGATGCGGCACATGAACATAATGCCGCAATTCCGGTTTTGCCCTTAGAGGACACTATCCGCCGAATTACTGAGGAAAAAACGGAGGTTCTGGATAGGCGCGCATTATTTGCCACTCAGACACCGCAAGGATTTCGTACTAAGTTGATTCTGGATGCTTCAAAGCAGGCAATAGAAAATAAGTGGTTAGTTACTGACGATGCATCACTGGTGGAAAACACCGGTGATCAAGTTTCAACAGTAGAAGGAGAACCACAAAATATAAAAATAACAACTCCTGCTGATTTGGAGCGGGCAAATTGGATACTGAAATCAATGAGTAATTCCTGAAATACTGTTTAATTTCTCTAGTCTTGCATGATTTTCTTTCTTTCCATCCTATCTGAGCAATACCGTAAATTTCATCGGTTGTCTGGAATAATATTTTTAAGCCTCTTTCTGTTTCAGGCCTCATTCCCCGTAGAAATTGAAGCAGCAAAAAAGAAAAAAAGCTCAAAGGTTACAATAAATCTGCCTCAAACACTGATCCTCAAAGAATTCATCAAAATAATTTCAGAACATACCGGCACCGTTTTCGTGTATGAAGAAAAAAATATGCGAGGGCAAATGTCCATCACTGCTCCTCGTAATTTCAAAGTATCTGCAGAGGACGCCTTTTACTTCTTTGAAAAAATATTGGCCAGTCAGGGACTGGCTATGGTACGTAAAAAGGGCAGTAAGGTTGTGGAAATACTGACCGCTGCAGATGCACGTTTCTCACGCTTACCGATTTCAAAAGATGGTAGAAAGGTGAACGCCAAGGGGGGGAACTATGTCATGCGTCTTATTCCAATTCGTCACGCAGACCTGAAAGGGATTCAGTCAACATTACAGCCAATTTTTTCAAAGACAGGAGCACTGCTTGTTTACGAACCGATGAACATGTTGATTGTAATTGATGTTGAATCGAATGTGAGTAGAATTGTAGAACTAATTGATATGCTTGATATATCTGCGCCAGAAGGAGTCGAGCAAATCGTCACATTGCTGCAAATAGTTCACAATGATGTTACTGAAATACACAAAACTGTTTCTGAACTGTTTTCCAACATTGTCCTCAACGGCAAACCTCCTATATTCAAACTCTTGATTGAGGCCCGCTTGAATTCACTTTTTATTGTTGCAAATAGAGAAACAACAGCTGAAATAATTGAATTAATTGAACAGGTTGATGTGCCGGTAGAAGGTGCGACAACGACTATTCATGAACTACAGTATTCTGATGCAGCAAAACTGATCCCACTCATAACGACGGTTTTTCCAAAAACGTCATCGATTAAAATTCTGCCTTTTGCACCTTTCAATGCTCTCATAATTATTGCAAATCCAGTGACAACCCAGCAAATTATTGACCTGGTAGATCAACTTGATATTCCTAGAGGAAACCGTCAGATAAAACTACAGACATTGCAATATGCTTACGCCACAACATTAGCACCGCTGCTTTCAAAAATTTTTGCAGATACAATAGTTGCAGGTAAAGGTGAAGGGAAAACTGCAACAGGCAGTGCCGTCAAAATAATCGCAGAACCTCGACTGAATGCACTAATCATCATCGCAGATCGCCTGGCAACAGATCGGGTGTTGCAGCTAATTGCAAAACTTGACACAGTACAAGGAACATCCGGAGAAACTCAGCTAAAATTGGTTGCACTGGAAAATACTTCTGCAAAGAGGATGGCCGTCCTACTATCAAAGATATTTTCGGACGGTGTAGTAGCCGGAAAAGGAGAGGGTAAAACCGCAAAAGCCAGTCCTGTTAAAATAATTGAGGAAGAACGTCTGAACTCGTTGATCATTATTGCAGGACGGATTGAAATCGAACAAATATTATCTCTGATCAAAAAGTTGGACGTTTTCCAGGAAAGCGGAAAAATAAAAAGTAATTTTAAGCTTTATCATCTCAAGCATGCTGTGGCAAAAGATATTGCTGTCCTGCTCAAAGAAGTTACTGGAAGAATTACTGAGGTTGCCAGAAAAGATGAAAAACCAAAACCTGAATCTCAAAATCAGTCCAAAACTGTTGGTTCAGGGGGGCAAACTGACATTTCGATCAGTGCCGATGAGGCAACAAATTCTCTTTTGATTTTTGCTCCTTCTGATGCCTTCACAACTTTAGACCAGATTATTATTGAACTTGATGTTCCTAGAATGCAAGTCTATGTGGAGGCACTTGTAATGGAGGTTTCACTTTCAAAAAGTTTGGATTTAGGTATCAACTGGAAAGCAACCGGTGTAACCAGCGGGGGACGGGTGATAACAGGTGGTTTCCCCGGGGCAGGTGCATTCACCGGCGATGCATCAACAGGAGGGACCGCCGCAATTGCTGCAGATAGTTCCACAATCGGAGTCTTGAACGGTAACACAATCAGCATTGGAGGAAAGGAATTTTTTAGTTTTGGTGCATTCGTCAAAGCGGTTCAAAACAACAATGATGTGAATGTCCTTGCAAATCCGCAATTAATGATTATCAATAATCCTCAAGAGGGTGAAATACCTAACATTAACGTAGTTTCCGTTGTGCCTGTTTCACCAAAAACGGTAACAAGCGCGAGTAACATTACCACAACAGAATACCAATATAAGGAAGTTGGTATCAAACTTGAAATTANACCGCAAATCAGTGGAGAAAACAGTATACGACTCGATATTTCACAAGAGTCCAGTGATGTTGTAAATCCTGGTGCGGAAGCAATTACGATATTTAAAAGGACAATTAAAACCTCTGTGATTGCAGAGGATGGTGAGATTATTGTTCTGGGTGGTCTGATCAAAGAAAAGGTTGCACGAAATCAAAATAAGATTCCTGGATTTGGAGACCTGCCCTTGATTGGTTGGCTTTTTCGCAGCAAATTGGATCAATTTGAGAAAATCAACCTGCTAATTTTTATTCGTCCAACCATTATCCGGACGAAAAAAGATTTGGAAAAAGTTAATCAGCGCGCCAGTGCCCGGTTTAAAAAAGCAAAAGAACTCAACAAGGTATCTGACCATGTTCTGGAAGATATGGGGATACCTGAACTTTCTGACAATTTAGATAAAGTTACGGAATAAAATCTGCATTTTCTCCAGACATGGATGGTATGGAAACAATGGAACAAATTAAGAAAAGCGTAGAGATCCCAGCAATTTTCCCAAATCCGGAAAACCCTCTCGAAATCAAAATTCCTTTATTTGAGGGGCCGTTGGATTTGTTGCTGCATCTTATACGAAAAAAAGAAGTCTCAATTGAAGAAGTACGGCTCTCTGAATTGACTTCCTCATATTTGGAATATGTGGAGATGATGCAGACAATCAATCTCGATCTTGCCGGTGAATTCTTAGAAATTGCCACTTTGTTGATTTTAATCAAGTCCAGAAATTTGCTCCCCAAGTCTCCGGAAGATATTGAAGAAGTGGAAGAAGAGGATCCGGAAGAAATTCTGCGGCTCCGCTTATTGGAATATCAGCATTACAAGGATGCAGCGTTTGAACTAAGTTCTCTTGATATACTGGGACGGGATGTATTTCAGCGTCCGGAAAATGTGGAGTTAGTTGCAGACAACGAGGAAACTGCACCGGAATACGAAGACATCTCAGTTTCTGCNCTGATGGAAGCTTTCGGGCGGGTAATGAAGCGTCTTCCTAAAATAACCAGACATTTAATTGAAACAGAAAATGTACGGATCGAGGATCGCATTGACGAACTGATTTCTCTTTTCGGGAAACGGAAGCATTGTCTTTCTGAAGAACTGTTTGAAGATAACAAACCTCTGTCGTGGTTTATAATTACGTTCATGGCAATTTTGGAAATGGTACGACTGCATCTTATCACCATAGTTCAGGTTGACCAGCTTGGTGCAATTCACTGTACTGTTCATGATGATTTTGATCAAAATATCAGTCACTGGTACCATTTACAAAATACTAATGGAAAAGAGGAAACAGTCCTGCTGAAAGCAAGCTGATTTTTTCAGGGCGAGATTTATTACAGAGGGAAATTATGCTGGGTGGAAGTACAGTTTAATCAACTTAAGCTTGTGCAATGAGAGCCCGGCATTTCCCAGCTGACTGAAAATATAAAATGTATGAAAATTGTGATTTTCCAAATTTCTTACGAAAAACGTTTTCCTGTTTCAAGACATTTCCCAGCAAAAACAGATCAATAGAAAATTGATAAACCTAAATAACCTGGTATAAAATGTTCCGGATTTTACTGTTGAAACTGATTTTTTCCGGGATAATTGTTCTATTTTTACCGACCTTGTTGTCTGCACATCAGTCTCCTGATCTAAAAATCATTGCAATTGTCCTTTCTAAAACCTGTCCATTACCTGATGGCCCGGATATGACAATTGACTCTCCGGATTCCATTATTAAATCTGTAAACAATCCAGACTGCCCAAAACATGGTGATACACAGTTGGTTCAAACTGCAATTGCCAATCATGCTAAGATTCAAATTAAAGTAGGCGTAGAAATAAAAGTTCGAGTTGACAATCAGGAATTGAAAAAAAAGGGTCTTCGCAAAGTTTATACGATTCAGGCTCGTGACACAACACGGGTACTGCATGATATTGATTTGGGTGATCCCGGCCTTTATCAAATCTCGGTTAGAGTTTGGGATGCTAAATTCAAACGGATATTAATCAATACAACTGCAGGAGATGAGAGATATTTTTTTGTAGCATCTCATCAGGATGTTGAAGTTGCAAAAACCCAATTAGCGTCAGGTGTGAGAGTATCCGGGAAAAACGTCATCTCTCCTTTGAGATTTGATCCGCCTGATTTGCGCTGGGAATCTGTACAGGTTCTTCCAAAGCACGCCCTTCGTGGTGAGAAGCTTAAATTACGTTTGAACTTAATGAATGCAGGTGGGGATATTGTCAGGGATATTTTAGCTAAGGTTCAATATTATAATGTCAAACAACCAATGCGAAAGTCTGTAATAGCCATGCCCAGTGTACACGTGATGGCACCGGGAGAAATCATAACTTTTGACTTGGAATACATCCTTCCGGATGACCAATTGTTGGGCAAATATCAAATTATTGCTACTGTTGATCCAGATAACGAAATTGAAGAACTGAAGGAAAAAAATAATGCTGCAAAATCCAACGTAATCAAACTCAGTGATATTAAGCTCCTTTTACCTACTGACAAATTCACTTTTGAAGAAAATGGGCTTTTTCTTTTTCAGTGGGACAGTCTGGCTTTCAGTGAATTCAAAATTCAAGTTGGTGTTGATGAAAAATTTGAAGACTCCGGATTATATTTTGATCTACCTCAGGGAAACCGCTGGATTGCTGACAAGGAACTGGTTCCGCTTGCAGGAGAACTTCCGGGAATGGCGATGGGATTGATGAGAGCAAAAGAGAAAAATCAGCTTTACTGGCGTGTGATTGGTCGTCAAGCCAGTGGAAGACAGGCAGTTTCGGGAATTAACAGGTTCAGTATCACACCGGTTAGTTCCGATTCTTCCTGATTTTCATACACTATATTCACAACACACAAGTCTTAGGCTTATGTTATTAAAGTTATTTCTCGCCTTTACTATCATTCCCATTTTTGAAATTTACCTGCTGATAAAAATTGGTACTGTATTTGGTGCACTAACTTCAATTGCCCTCGTCATTTTTACCGGTTTTTTAGGAGCATATTTAGCTCGAATACAGGGATTACAAACTTTGTTTCGTATCCAGGAAAGTCTGCGTGAAGGAAGGATGCCCTCTGGAGAACTACTTGATGCTTTGTTAATTGGTGTAGCAGGACTTGTGTTGCTGACTCCAGGTTTTTTAACAGACACAATAGGTTTTATCCTCCTCGTTCCAAGCAGCAGAAATGCAATCAAATCCTGGCTGCGACGCCAGATTGAAGCCCGATATTCCCGCACTCGACCGGAAGACGTCATTATAGAACAGGAGTGAATCAAGAGAATTTCCTGGTCAATTCCTTAAATACTTTCCATAACAACTACAACTTCTAAGGCTGAAAATATTGCCCATTTGGTGAAGATCTGATAACCTGTCACCAGGAGGTTGAAATATCTATAATTCTCCACATTTTAGCTAAAAAGAGGCAGCATGGCGAATACAGCAAGACTTGAAGTCAATGAAAAATCTATTGATCTCCCACTGGTTATGGGGAGTGAAAGTGAAATTGGCATTGATATTAGTAAATTACGTTCTCAAACAAAAGCAATAACTCTTGATCCGGGCTTTGTTAATACAGGATCTTGTGAAAGTGGTATTACATACCTGGATGGTGAAAATGGTATTTTGCGTTATCGGGGTTATCCAATTGAACAACTTGCAGAAAAATCAAATTTCCTTGAAGTCAGTTATTTATTGATTTATGGCGAATTGCCTACAAATCAGCAGCTGAATGACTTTGAATACAATGTTAAACAGCATACTTTGCTCCACGAAGATGTCAGGCACATTTATCAGGCCTTTCCCAAGGACGCTCACCCGATGGCAATTCTTTCAAGCATCGTCTGTGCACTTTCAACATTCTATCCTGATTTTAGTGCTACCGACAGTGATGCAGTAGATTTGGCGATTTGGCGTCTGATGGGCAAACTCCCCACCATCGCAGCCTGGTCATACAAAAAAAATATCGGCCAGCCTTTTGTTTATCCAATTAACGAATTCACTTATACTAAAAACTTTCTGAATATGTTATTTGGTGTACCTACCACGAATTATGAAGTTCCAGAGGAATTCGTGAAAGCCCTTAATGTACTTTTCATTTTACATGCAGATCATGAACAGAATTGCTCAACCTCCACAGTTAGATTGGTGGGCAGCAGTGAAGCAAATTTGTTTGCCTCAATTTCAACCGGTATTGCCGCACTTTGGGGTCCGTTGCATGGAGGGGCAAATCAGGCGGTTTTGGAAATGTTGAAACAAATTCATAATGACGGTGGTGATGTACAAAAATTTGTAAAACTGGCCAAAGACAAAGGTTCAGGTTTTCGCTTGATGGGATTTGGGCATCGTGTGTATAAAAATTTTGATCCAAGAGCCACTATCCTGAAAGGTTACTGCGATAAAATATTAGATCTGCTTGGAACTCCGGATCCTTTGTTGGATATTGCAAAGCAACTTGAGGAAGCAGCATTGACTGATGAATATTTTATTGAACGGAATCTTTATCCAAATGTGGACTTTTACAGCGGAATCATCTATAAAGCCCTTGGCTTTCCAACAGACATGTTTACAGTCCTTTTTTCTCTGGGACGTCTGCCAGGCTGGATTGCACATTGGCTGGAAATGCGGAATGGAATCTCAAAAATTGGACGACCACGCCAGATTTATACAGGACAAACTGAGCGAAATTATGTATCTCTCAGTCAACGTAACTGATTTCTGCCTACCTCAATAGAAGCTTCCCATGCCAAATTTGTCAATGCGGGAACAACTTCTGATATCCTCGATGTTCCTGATTATATTTGTACTTGCGGGAATGTGGGGGATACAGCAGCTTAACCGTCAGGAAAAAATGCTGCTTCAACAACTAGGCAAGCTGGAGCAGCAAATAAAACAAGTGCGCTTCCTATCCAGGGAATTAAAGGATGTACAGCGCTCCGCCACTGCGTCTGTGATGCCGCAGGCTCTCAGCTCTTTTGTGGAAAAGATTGCACGATCCATTGAAATTCAGGACAATTTGCAACTCAATGTACTAACAAATGTTCAAAAGGGAACTGAGGGTGTCAAAGTAGGTTTAGACAGACTTAAACTTGATCATCTAATGTCTATGCTTTATCAACTCGAAAATCACCGTCCTGTACTACGGACTTCTCATCTCAGTATCAGCATCAGCCCCGGTAACCGTCAGGTACGAGCCTCGTTTCAGGTACACAAGCAACTGGGAGGATGACTATCAATGCGAATCATAAAACATATTTCGTTTTTGTTAGTGGGAATGGCAGTGATTTTGGTTCTTGCTTTTTGGGGTTTTAAACAAAATTTCCCCGGCAAATCAATAGCAGATGCAGTTCGCTTTCGTTTAACCTCACAAACAGGAATTCCATTTGAAATTCAGGATATTGAGTTGGGATGGAACAAAATCAGTACCCCTGAGATTGTCCTGCGTACCCCAAAATGGTTGGCTGGAATTCCAGATATTCGCCTGTTAATTCTTGAAAATTTAGAGGTTCCTTTTTTCTCCATCATCACATCAGGAAAAGCTAAAGTACATGGGCAGGTTCATGAGGGAGCCTTCCGGATTTCCACTGAATTGCTGACACAGAAAATACTCGATCTCTCCATTGATTCAGTACAGATCGAACGGGCTCCTTTATTTTCTTTAGTTCCATATACTTTTATTTCAGGTTTTCTTTCACTCTCAGCGCATATCGAAAATTTTAATGCACTGCAGCAACAAAAAACAAAGTTTCCCGAAGGAACTATTAAGGGAAAGTTGAAAAATGCAAGAATTCGGATTTCTGGTGGTACAGTACTTCTGGATCTGCAATTACCAGAATTAGATCTGTCAGAAGTTCAGTTTGAGGTGCAGCTCGGACGGTCAATTCACATTAAGAAGATTCAACTACAAGGATCTTTAGAAGGAATTATTGAGGGCGTAATTCAATTAAATGAGAGTCGCCCGCAAATGTCACTGATTGATTTAAATATCCAAGTCACACCTTCGCAAGTTCTCAAAAAAGAAATCAGTAATTATAGCACTATGCTGAGTACATTACGGTGTGGTGATACTTTCAAAATCAACCTGAAAGGGACGTTTAATCGTCTCAACTTCCCTACAAGAATGAAATGCTAGTTTGAAATAACTTGCCAATTTTCACAAATAAGACTAAATCCGTGACTATTAATTTGATCGAAAATAAGTGGAAAAGTTCAATTAAGAACAAACTAAACATCTTCAACAGAGTTCAATATTTCACCCAGTTCTTCTAAAGGACACGCTAGCAGAATAGCACGATATTGAAAGCTTAAAAACACACAATTACACGCTACTGATTATTTCTGACTGATAACTTTAGCAAACTGTTTTAAGAGAGA
>JGI11754J13217_1000040_pt1 | contig 14255 bp, 12 predicted proteins | sample DeeseametaMP0103_FD_13217 | JGI IMG/M metagenome (IMG submission 13217)
CATCGTAGTTTTTTTGCTGATGTCTGGAGATGAAGAAGAACAGTTACCGGAAGAAGAACTGCCGGTGACAGACGTGGCGGAGCCTCTTGCCGAACCTATTTTTCTTCCTCTTGAAAGTTTTGTGGTGAATCTCAAAGACGGCCGTCGTTTTTTAAAAGCCTCTATCCAGCTGATGCTCAGTGAACCTGGTGCAGCCGCTTATCTGACAGTACGCCTGGTTGAGGTTAAAGACATTGTACTGGCCGAACTGCAGGAATTGTCAATAGAAGATGTCAAACAATCAGATGCCAGAGAGGCTCTGCGGCAACGGTTAATCAGTGCCATAAGTCAGATTTTTCCCAGCAAGCCGGAATGGGAAGATCCTGAACCAATAAGAAAGGTTTTGTTTGAGGAATTTGTAATTCAGTGATCCACGTTAATCACAGTCTTAATCCGGATACTGAAAAGTCTGGATTCATCCAGGTTTTGAAAAAATATCGAATGTCTGATGTGTCTCCAATTGATGACAGGCAAGAAACTTCGATGAAAGATAATTTACAGGTTATTTCCATCAATAGAAAAGCATTCCGGTCGGCTGACAAAGTTGCGAAGAAAGGAATTGCCCTGTTTCTGTTGCTGACAGCCCTTTTTTCCTTTGTATCATCTTTGAATGCAGCAGAGGAGGAAGTTGAGGAAATTAAGGTAATTAGAGAAGGACCTCCTCCACTGGAAGATCCTCAATATTTGGATCTTGGTACTTTCGTAGTAAATATGCCAGGAGACAAATATTTTCTTAAAAGCAGCATCCAGTTGGCTTTTGAAAATTCTGCCGCAAAAGAATGGTTGCTGACAAGACTTCCAATAGCAAAAGATCTTATAATCACTCATCTCAATTCAATTACAGTTGAACAGTTTGATGACACTAAAAGACGGGCGGTCATAAAAAATGATTTGCAAATCCGCCTGAATTCGTTGTTTCCCAATAAGGCTGTTTGGGAGGATTCTGTTCCAATACGAAGAATACTATTTTTGGAATTTTACCGACAATAGCATAAATAAGATTGCAAAAAGTAAAATAAGCCTGAAATCTGATATAAGTTTTATCAAATGATGTTTTTGGTTGTAGAATTTCCTTTAAACTTTTAGCCTGAAACATAAACAATTAAACCAGTATTTTTAACTATTGATCAATGGCAGAAGAAGAATCTTTTGAAAACCTGGATGACCTGGACTGGTCAGATGTAGAAAGTGAACTAAAAGCTAACAGAGACCAGATCCTCTCTGAAGCGAAATCTGCAGACAGCGCTGGTCAAAAAGAAGGGGATAATGGAGATGAATCCGGAAAAGAAAATGGTGAAGGTAGCACGTCAAAGACTCTTCAATCGTCGGGTGATATTGACATCAATTTTCTGTTTGATGTACAGCTTTCCATTGTTGTAGAAGTTGGACGTGTTCAAATGCTTATCAGCGACCTGTTGGAACTGGATGAAGAGTCTATAATCGAATTGGACAGTCTTGTAGGACAACCTTTGGATATCCGCGCCAACGATTTGCTGGTTGCACGCGGGGAAGTTATTGTAGTCAACGAAAAATTTGCTGTACGGATCACGGATATCATCAGTCCGGACAATCGCTTTGCAGCACTCTGAGGAAAAAAAGCATGAGTTTCGCAAAGCCAACTTGGCTAAAAGTAGGAATTGCGCTGGCGCTTTTGTCAAATTGGATTTTAGTTGCTGCCGCATCAGAAGTGCGTACTCTGAAAAACATTGAGGTTGTTTCCATTGAAAGTACAGAACAGGTTCGCCTGGAGTTCGATGGTAAATTTTCTGGAGAACCACTAATAAATTTTGAATCAGGTTCAATGAGCCTGCGATTTAGTTCTACACACATTGATCCTGCACTCCCCCTGCTGACTGCTGCAAAAGACAATACTTTAATCAAGGCAGTTCGTGCTGTTGAATTTCCTGATACACATTTTGTCCATCTGGAAATTTTACTCCAGTCTCCACGGACACTACTGGATCATCCAAAAATTACCCACTCCGGAAACTACATAATCCTTGGTTTTCCCAACAATTTTTCTGCCACACCCGCACTTTCAAGTACAAACGTCCTGACAAAAGAAATTGAAAAACGTGTAAAAGCCGACCAGTCTTTCCCCTCTACTTTTTCCAAAGAATCTACAGATGAACAACCCTCATTTCTGGCAGATGGTCTTCTTCCTACACCAGAACAAGATTGGGGTTCAACAATGCTGACACTGGTTTTGTCTCTGTTATTCGTTTTATTTCTCATTTATTTGATAGCTTTTATATATAAACGTTTTTTCAGTAGTCGATTTTCCTCAATGCAGGGTAATGTACGCATTCGTCAGGTTTCAAGCCATCATGTTGGACCAAAGCAGAAAATTATAGTTTTCGAAATGAATGAAAGAAAGTTCGCCTGCGGTGTAACACCTGCATCCATCAATTTGATCGCAGAATTACACGACGAAACAGATCCGGAAATTATCCATTCGATTCAGACTGATGAAAATGCTAAAGATTTTAATATTGATCAGACAGGTGAATCTTCTGAAATAGATCCGGAGCAACCCTTTGAGCAAACTAAAACGAATGTACCAAATAACAAGAATAGTAAAGATAACTTTGATACTTCAATTGAATTAGAAGGCCTGGAAAAAGACATTTTACTTAAATCTAATGTTGAAAACCGCAATAGCCTGGAAGAGTCAAACAATCATAAGAACGAATTAAAATCAACAATCAAAACTCATTTTTCAAAAATTCCGACAAAAACTAAAATTATGCCTCATGGGAATCCTGTGATGCAGCACTTTGCAAGCAAACTTTCAGAACGTCTAAAATTCTTAAAACCCATCAAATAGAGTCCATGCTGTATTTTAAATTCGAAACTCAATTAACTGAAAACATGGAACAAGTTGCAACGTCGGGCTCAGGCTTCAGAAAATCTTTTTATTTATGTAAAAGTATAAAGTTTTCAATTCTCAGCCTGCTGTTGCTGTCTGTTTTTTGTGTAGGAATGCCGCTTTATGCACAATCGCCAATTCCAGGCATCAACATTTCCGTTGACACTGCAAGTTCACCCCAACAGGTAGCAACTACATTGCAGATCGTCTTTTTACTGACGATTCTAACTATGGCACCGGCTATTTTAATCATGACAACTTCATTCACAAGATTTGTGATTGTGTTGTCATTTTTAAGACAAGCTATTGGAACTCCGCAGGCTCCATCAAATCAAATCGTGATCGGCCTTGCACTGTTTCTTTCTTTGTTTGTGATGATGCCGGTCTGGGAAGAAGTCAACGAAGTTGCCCTTTCACCGTATCTGGAAGAAACTATTTCCCAGGAAGAATTTATGGATCGTGCCACTTTACCAATTAAACGATTCATGGGAAATTTTACACGTGAAAAAGATTTGGCTCTTTTTGTTCGAATTGCTAAAATAGAACGACCAAAAAACATCGAAGATATTCCAATTTGGGTTATGATTCCTGCGTTCGTAATTAGTGAACTAAAAGCCGCATTTCAAATTGGTTTTTTGCTATATGTTCCATTTCTTGTGATCGACATGGTTATTGCTTCAATTCTGATGGCAATGGGTATGATGATGATGCCGCCAGTGATGATTTCTTTACCGTTCAAACTGATGCTTTTTGTTCTTGTAGACGGCTGGCACTTGATTCTTGGTTCTATGGTCAAAAGTTTTATGGAAATTTAATTCTTAAACAACTAAGTGAGTTTTTATGACAGAAGCCCTAGTTGTTTCAATTATGATTGAAGCCATGCGAATGGCAACTCTTCTCGCTGCGCCCATGCTGATTGGAGCATTGGTAGTAGGTTTACTTGTTTCTATCTTCCAGGCAGTAACGCAGATACAGGAACAAACATTAGCAATCATCCCAAAAATGGCGGCAATGATGGCTGTATTGGCTATCCTGTTCCCATGGCTACTCACGCAGGCTACTACCTACATGGAAGGTATTTTTTCCAACCTCCCCAAATTCATTGGCGGCTAAAAGTCTTTCAAATAATCCCTCTCTCTATTCATTTTAAATTCACAAAAATGCAAATCAAGTAATTTCTGGCTAGACCATCTAGTACTGATATTGGATAATATTTGTTGAACAAAACAAAAAACTGCTTTTATTGATTAATATTGACTGTTTCGAAAAAAAGTTTGAAATTCAACCAGCACCTAAATCAGTAATCCAGAAATGGAAATGGAAAAAGAATAATCTAGAGACTGTTTCGGTGCTGGTTCATTTCGACCGTAGGGAGATGTCTTAATGATATTAGTGTGGTCACATATACAAGATTCCTCTCTTCACTCAAAATGATATGGTTTAAGGACTTTATACGGCTGCATCAATATTTTTCAATAAATAAAATTCATTGACTACAAACTAATATCAATAAAAAAGCATTTATGATTCAATCTCCTGATTCTGAATTTGAAAACGAAAATGATAGTCAAGAGGAAGTAATTGAAGTACAGGAAAACATTATAGAAGCACTTCCTGAAGACAAATCACTTGTCGTTAGCGAAGATGTTTTTCCTGATTCCCTGCTAATAGTACCCCTTTACGATCGTCCTTTATTCCCTAAAATGATGCTTCCGGTAATAATTTCTGAAGAAAAATTGGAAAAAGTTTTACTGAAGGAATTAAAGGGCCCCCTCCGCTATGTTGGGTTGGTTTACAGCTATGAACCTGATGATGATTCTCACACTAATGAACCTGGTATTACAGAAAAATTATCGAAGGTAGGAGCCGTAGGAAAGATTGTGCAGGCCTCAAAACATGGTAACGACCCGATGCACATTATTGTACAGGTTATGGATCGCTTTGAGATCATTGATATTGCTTCTGAAGATCCTATAATCAGGGCAAAAGTGGAATATATACCGGAAACTGGTGAAGAAAAGTCGGAAGATGAACTAAAAGCCTTTTCCGTTTCCATCATTAATCTCATCAAAGAACTGGTACAACTAAACCCCTTGTTTAAAGAAGAACTCGGACTTTTGATGGGACGCATCAATCTCAAAGATCCGGCGACACTTGCTGATTTTGCTGCATCGATGACAACTGCATCCGGTAAACAATTACAGGAAATTCTTGAAACAAAAAACATAAAAATACGAATCGAAAAAGCATTGTACTTGCTTAGGCACGAACTGGAAGTAGCAAAACTTCAGGTAAAAATTTCACAGCGGGTAGAGGACCGAATGTCTCAGCAGCAGCGTGAATTTTTCCTGCGTGAACAACTCAAGGAAATTAAGAAAGAACTGGGAATCACCAAGGAAGGTTCTGAAAGTGAAACAGATAAATATGAAGCACGTATAAAGAAGCTTAAACTCTCTGAAGAGGCAAAAGAACGGATAGATGAGGAGCTTGAAAAATTACGATTAATCGAACCTGCTTCACCAGAATATAACGTGACACGAACATATCTGGACTGGCTGACAATTTTACCATGGGGCATCTACAGTAAAGATTTTTTTAATATTCAACGCGCGGCTCGAATTCTCAATCGTGATCACTATGGCCTTAAAGATGTCAAAGATAGAATTTTGGAATTGATATCTGTAGGAATCATCAATGGTGATTTGGCAGGATCAATAGTTTTGCTGGTTGGACCTCCTGGTACTGGGAAAACTTCTGTAGGACAGTCGATTGCCAGGGCTTTGGGACGCAAATTTTTTCGTTTTTCTCTGGGTGGAATGCGTGATGAAGCAGAAATAAAAGGTCATCGTCGCACATACATTGCTGCACTTCCAGGCAAATTTATTAATGCAATCAAAACCTGCAAAACTGCCAATCCGGTAATTATGCTGGATGAAATAGACAAAATTGGTGCAAGTTTTCATGGCGACCCTGCTTCTGCTTTGCTGGAAGTTTTAGATCCTGAACAGAACAAAGACTTTTTGGATCACTATCTGGATGTGCGTTTTGATCTTTCAAAAGTACTTTTTATTTGTACTGCAAACCAAACTGACACAATTCCACCGGCACTGCTCGACAGGATGGAAGTCATCCGGCTTTCCGGTTACATCCTTGAAGAAAAACTGGAAATTGCACGAAAACATCTGTTACCTAAACAATTAAAAATACACGGACTCAAAAAAACCCAGTTTTCACTACCCAAACCAGTATTGCGAGAAATCATTGATGGCTATGCCCGTGAAGCTGGAGTACGAAGTTTAGAAAATAATCTTAAAAAATTACTGAGAAAAACTGCAAGAAAATTTGTAGAAGAGGAGATTGATCAAGTTAAAATTTCCAAAGACGATCTTCCGGATATGTTAGGACGAAAAGCCTTTGCAGAAGAATCGCGCTACAAAAAACCTAAAATTGGAGTAATAACAGGGTTGGCCTATACCAGCGTCGGTGGTGCCACTTTGTTCATTGAAGCCTCCAATGTTGAAGCCAAAAATCCTGGATTTAAACAAACCGGACAACTAGGAGACGTGATGGTAGAATCAACGGAAATTGCTTATACTTTCATCCGCTCCCTTGGCAGTAATGATGAAAAAATAAAGAATTTCTTTGCACAAAATTTTGTTCACCTGCATGTACCAGCCGGTGCCACACCAAAAGACGGTCCATCCGCAGGAATTACAATGGCCTGCGCACTTCAATCACTGGTTGCACAGGAAGCAATTATTCCGAATCTTGCGATGACAGGAGAGTTGACCCTCACAGGCTTAGTCATGCCAATAGGCGGAGTCAAAGAAAAAACTATTGCAGCAAAGCGGGCAGGTATAACTCAATTAATTTTTCCTGCTGAAAATAAAAAAGATTTTGATGATTTAGATGAAAGCATCATTGGAAAAATCACTCCATATTTTGTAAAAACTTTTACGGAAGTTCTGCCAATTTGCTTTCCAAATCTGAAAGGTACTAAGAAACATAAAATCCCTAAAACTTAATTATTGACTAAGAGCTTTGTTTGCTTCCCTTTTCCGGGCACCACAAAGAAAATAAGAACGCTCTTGTAAAGGAAAATACTCCATTTATCAGCAATTTTCTGGTTGAATACAATAATCTGAGACTTCATGCATCCTTCTTTTTTTAACCCTGAATTGCTTTCTTTGCTGGGGTTACTTTTGGTGTCAGGTGCATTTGCCGGACTACTGGCCGGACTGTTTGGAGTAGGTGGAGGAATAATTTTAGTTCCGGCTTTATTCTACGTATTTGATGAGTTGGGTTATTCTTCGGAACTCACAACCCACCTGGCAGTTGGAACTACGTTGGGGATAATCGTTCCAACTTCAATTTCATCGGCCTGGTCTTACTATAAAAGAGGTTCCGGAAACATAGTTATGTTTCGTAAGTTAGCACTACCTGTGGCTGGCGGTGCGTTAATTGGTTCATTACTGGCGGGAAATCTTAGTGGTTCTGTACTAAAAGCCATTTTTGCAGTGCTTGCCCTGGTTATTACGTTAAACCTTTTTCAAAAGAAGCAGTTCGTTCTTGGCACCAAACTACCTGCAAAACTTAAAGTGTGGAGTGTTGTTGGATTAATCGGCCTACTTTCAGCAATGATGGGTATTGGCGGCGGAGTTTTTTTTACTTCTTATTTGACTGCTTACAGCTTACCCATGCTAAGTGCTGTAGGAACATCTGCAAGTTTAGGGTTGATGATATCCATTCCTGGAGTAATTGGATATATCTTCAGTGGATGGAACAGTATAAGCCTTCCTCCTTTAAGCTATGGTTACTTCAGTTTAGCAGGATTTTTGTGCATAATTCCAATGACCATGGTCATGGTACCACAAGGAGCAAAACTGGCTCACAGCTTGGATAAAGAAAAACTCAAACGCTGGTTTGCAATTTTTCTACTGCTGATGTCCTTGCGAATGCTTTACAAAATATACTACTGATGCATTTATGTATATGAAGAATTCCAGATCAAAACCTTTCGTGATAGGAATCAGCGGTGGTTCTGGTTCAGGTAAATCAACAATTATAAATGAGATTGTAGAACGCTTAGGTCCGGAGAAAATAGCTGTACTACACCATGATGCATATTATCGGCACAGGCCTGAATTATCATTTGAAGAGCGTACCATAATTAATTTTGATCATCCGGATTCATTGGAAACAAAACTTTTAATGAAACATCTGGTACAACTGATTTCCGGGGAAAAAGTTGAAGTTCCTATTTATGATTTCCCACAGCATTTGCGGAATTCCAAGACAAAAAAAATATCCCCCTGCCAGATATTGATTGTAGATGGAATACTGGTTCTGAATGATTCTCAACTCTGCGAATTAATGGATTTAAAAGTCTTTGTTGATGTACCTTCAGACTTAAGATTCATCAGGAGGTTGGATCGTGATATCAACGAGCGGGGACGTTCTGTCACATCAGTAACCGAACAATATCTCGTTACCGTTCGTCCTATGCACGAAAAATTTGTTGAACCCAGCAAGCAAAACGCTGATATCCTTATCCCAGGAGGCGGACACAATCTGCAAGCTGTCAGGGTTTTGTCTGCACTTTTGCAAACACTTCCTGCAAATTAAAGTTTCAGTTCCGCAAAAACAGTTCTCATCACCGCAATTCAAATTCCTTTTCAAGTATTTGAAGAACTTCATTTCGCTGCTTAGAACGGGCATAATCAGCAGCCGTTTTTTTATTAAAATCAACTACAAGTGCATCACCGCCTTTATTGAGCAGTAAACCTACTGAACTTGTTCTTCCTCTTCCTGCTGCCAGCATTAGAGCTGTTTGACCATTATTATTCTGCATATTAACACTTGCTCCTCGTTTTAACAGTTCCCAAATAACCTGCAAATTGCCCCTCTCAGCTGCCCACATTAGTGCTGTCCAGCCTTCGTTAGTGCGTGAATTCAGATTTGCCCTTGATTCCAAAAACATTTTTAACAGCCGTAAATTACCGTAATATGCAGCCCACATTAACGGTGAAAAATTACCTTTATCCGGATCAGCACCATGTTCCAGTAATACTTTTACAATGGCCTCATTTTTCATTGAAGAAGCCCAAACCAGTGGAGTGTCTTCAAGTCCATCTGAAGTGTCAACATTCGCCCCATATTCTGCCAGCAGCTTTACCAGTTCAGTATTTTGCTGTTTGACCGCATGCAACAAAGGTGTATATCCATTGAGATCCTTCAGTTCCAAATCAACACCTTCATCTATAAATCTTTCAACTTCAGCTAAATTTTCTTTTTTTACCGCCTGGATAAAGGAACTCTCGGGTGTTGTCTGCATAAAAGAACTTTGTGCCACTTCACTTTTTTCAAACAAAAATGATTTATTGTCGGACAATAAGACTTCATAAATTTTGCCGGATTGATACTCCGGCCAGAGTAAAATCAATAACGTGATAGCCACGCTGGTAAAACTAAAAAACAGGATCCAACCCAACAAAAGCCAGCGTGAATAATTTTCATTAACTACTTCCCGAAATGTATTTTCTGCTTCTTCCTGCTTTTCATTCTGACCAGATTTCCGTTGGTTGTCCGCTTTATTTTGATCTTCCTCAGTCTCAACAATTAGATCCTGATTGGTGTAATCTTTGCGTCTTTTGGAAAAGAAAGGGTTTGAGAAACGAGAAAAATATTTTGGCTTTATCCTGAATGGAACTTTTTCTTGTTGCTGCTGTTCAAGAAGTTGGGGTCTGCCTTCGGAAATCGACAATAGAATTCCTGGATCAATCTGAGAACTTCCGGATATAGTAATGGGTATATTTTGCAGTCGTACATGCCTGATAACTAATCCCAGGAGTTCCTGTGTATCATGGCTTATGACTTGCAGATTGTTTAAATCCAGATTAATCTTCTCCGAATTACTTGAAGAAATACTTTTTTCAAGTGCATGCATTGCCGGCTTGATATCTACATGCCTCAACTCATCAACGACTTTCAAAGTTGCAATTTGATTTTTTCCAGTGAAAACAATTCGATTTAGCATTTTACTTAGTCAATATTGGCAGGAAGGTTGCAGAATGTTTCACAGGTAACTAAAATTGTTTTCTCCTGTAGAATCAGCAAAAAACACACCAAGTTTTTGACAATTTTCAAAAGAAATATTTTATGCGTAAATTGCTGTTGGTGCTATTCGTTACCGTCCTTAGTTTGAACACGGTACTTGCAGAAGAGGATGCTCCGGTTTTTTGGAAAGATCGACAGATCTCCCAGTTGGAGCAAGTCACTCCAAGTTTACTGGACTCTGTGAAAAGCATGCAGTCCAAAATAAGTTCAGTTGCAATTTCAAGTATTTCCTATGGAGATGCCCTGCCGAGTAGTTTTCGCAAAGTAGCTACTGCGCGTTTACAACAATCACTCACAAGTTTAATCAAGCTGAAAATTAGCATCTGTGAGCCGTGCAGTCAAATCCGTACAGACATTTCAGGTAGCTTTCTCAAAATTAGCCGGGGAATTGCTGATGACAAATTTCGCAGAGAAACTGCAAAAGAATTAAATGTTAAAGGATTTCTCGATATTGCGGTCTTTACTAGTGAAGGTGACCAACTATCCATTTCACTTAACGTTTATGAAGCAAAAAATGGAGAAATAGTTTACTCTAAAATCGTGACCGGTAGTCCTCCCAAAAGCGGCTCATACATACATGCGTACTACGGCAAGATGACAGTTCCAATCACTTACACCAGTACTTCAACAGGCAGCAGCACTTCCGTTGATCACCAGGCCAGAGTCATAGGCGGAGAAAAAATGGTCCGACTTACAAATGACTGGAGTTTTACAGGCGGCGGCGCTTTTTTAAGTGATGACAACTCAAACTTGACTGAGAAATATGAAAAAGCAATCACTGGGTTTTTGATTGACGGTACAATCAGCTATGACGTTTTCAACTTTGGCGGCGAACAAGTAGCAATGTCTATAGTAGCAGGTTTGGGTATGATGACTGTAACGCCTTTTAGCAATCCACCATATTTCAATACAGGCTTTAGCTTATCTGTTGCAGAACAATTGACGCTCAATTACCATTATCTTGTAATGCTGACGACTGATGAAAGTGCTACAGCTTCGGGTGCATCAATTATATCAATTGGATGGAAATTCAAATGATAGCCAAGTTTACAATCTCATTTAATTGTTGGCTGTAAAAGTTAATTTTAATTATGATTTTCAAAGACATACGCAGTGTCATGAAACTATCTTCCATTTCCAGATCAGTAAGATTATTTGTATTAAATTGTTTGGCTGGTCTATTTTTATTGACGGTTCTAAACGGCTGCTCTTTTACAGAAGAATCTGTTGAACCTGGAGTAGAACTTCCCGTAAAGAAAAAAGTACTGTTCAATCAAAGTACAAAGGGTGGTACAAACTCAGTTACAGTCATTGAAGAAACGCAAGGCAACAAACGCACTCTACGGGTTGTTTTACAGCGTGGTGATCTCAAATCCAATTTGATCCATCCAATCGACAGTCCAAATTTTGTAATTGCAGTACCTTTACAGGATACAACCAGTAAACGTTTGAGTCTAAGAACGGCTTCTTTTGAACAAAGTCTCAAAATAAATGTTGATCAATTGTTGTCTCGTTACCTTTCTCCGGAACGTTTTAACGTTTCTGTAATAATTAATTGGGACAAAAAATTGTTGCAGGAAGTGCAACTGAAAAACTTACCACTTGATTCCGATGCTTCAAAAGCTGATACAAATGATGATGAAGTAGAAGGTGAATCCGGGCTCTCTGAAAGTGTAAAGCGAAACCATGAGCTGAAGGAAGCCCTAAAATCGGTTCAAGTCAGTGTTTTGCTGGACAATACTTTGCCTGAGACGCAGGAATTATTTTTAAAGAAACTTATTCCTGCACAGGAGTTTTTCTTTGCAGACCGTGGAGATACCGTTTCAGTGGAGCGTACTTCTTTCCCAAAACCGTTTTCTGACAGCATTGCGCCTTATGAAGAACAGATTGTAAACAGAAAACTGAATGAGCTCTTATTGAAATATGTCGCCAAAACTGATTTTGTTGTGAATGTAAAATTTTCTTTGATTGAAAATTCAGAAAACAAAAATGCTGCTCCTACATCCAGCAATATCAAAATGGCAATAAATATACTTCTCGACGATACTGTGTTGCCAACAGTAGATACTTTCCTTAAAGAAGCTGTTCCTCTGGCAATAAATTTTGATGCGGAAAGAGGCGATTCTCTGAAAATTATCCGCAAAAGGTTTCCGGAACGTTCCGTTGATTCTATTTCGCCTGAACAACGCACTGCACTTAAAGATTATCGATTAAAGATTCTTGAAGCTTTCCAAACAGGAGATTACGTTTCAGGTTTGGAATGGGCGGAAAAAGGTTTGAAAGTCGCAGTTAAAAGAGCAGACAAAATATTTATCTTAAAAATGAAAGGTTCCTTGCATTTCCTCCTGGAAGAAAAAGAGGAAGCATTGGAAATGTGGCGGCATGTACAACGTTTAGATCCAAAAGATAAAGAAGTTCGTCAAATGCTGAATAACCTGGAGTAAGGAATGAGAAAAAACACAATTTCAGGTGACCTTGCATCACTTTTTAGCTTACTGATTATTTGTTTTCTGACGTTTTATTTTGGCGAAAATGCATCTGCAAAAGAGACGTCTGATGGTAAGGATGAATCACAAGTAGAGGATCCATCTCCGGAAAAGGCAGAAGAGGCAGCAGAAAAAAAACAATCCCTTGAAGAGCTACTTGCTGTTCCATTTAAGCTGATCAAGGAAGAACAAGATGAAGATTTAGGACAAGGCGGGAAAAATAAGGACAATAAAAGCAAAAGCAATAACGGTGAAGTAAAACTTCCTCCACCTCCGGAACAAAGAAAAGTTGAACGGGATCTAGAAAAAAAGATAGATATTATTTTTCGCGAGGTACTTCCTAAGGATTACGTAGGAGTAACGGTTAGTATTCGTTATATTCTGGAAACCGTTCCTGTCACTAAAGTGAATAAAAGTATTTCTAAAGTCAAGCTTCCAGGATTTGAAAATAATGTCTGGGTACCAACACAGTCTAAAAAAATAATTGGGATAGTTAATCAAGTAAGACCATACACTACAATATTTGCTGTCGTCAATACTCCGGTTTCTTTGTTCAATGTGGAAGTCATACGACAAATATTGGACGAACGAATCAGGTTCCTGAATTTAACCGGCAGAGACGTTCTAAGAATGGTGCATGTCCCGTTTACAACACCCGCTCAATCTTCAGTAAATACTCTTGATAACGCTGCCGCAGAACTGGCCAAAAAGGAGGATGGAGATGAGAAAGTAGGGGAAGATGAAAAAGTAGACGGTGAAGAAAAGGAAGAGAGAATAGAAGATAAAGAGCTAAAAGAGGATAAAGAGGATAAAGATGGAGGGGAAACAGATGATAAAAAGCCGGATGCAGGTGAGGGAGAACTTGAGCTGGCAGAGCAGAAAAAAGACAATGAAACACTTGAAGATAAGCCGGAAGCTATATTGGAACCTGATCCAGAACCCCGCCGGATAGACCAAAAGACTCGGGTTGAAACAGCACGTTATTTGTTACAGGTTAGAAAAGCATATTTGAAGGAAGATTATGATGCTGCTATTACTGCTCTTAGAAGAGCAATTGAACTTAATCCCTTCTCCTCACAAGCTTTTGCTATGCTGGGTTCAGTTTACTATCGTCTCGGATGGAATAGAATGGCAATAGAAAATTGGCAGCACTCGCTTGAACTTGATCCAACAAATGAAGGTCTGAAAAAATATCTCATGCGTTTGTCAAGGTAACAATGAATACAAAAATATTTTCAAGGATACAGAAGCGCAAATTCATGGGACTGAAAAGGATTTTTCAATCTATTTTAGTATCCTCAATAATTTTATTTTTTCTCAACCCAGCCTTAACCCTTGAAGCACAGGAACGCGTCAAGTCGCTAAGTGTCCGGCAGTTTGAAATTGAAGAAGCAATCCGCAATGGTCTCAAATATTACCTGGATACTAAGGATTACGTACTGCGGGTAAAACTGTTTGGAGAGGAACGTTCCATCGGTAGTATAGCAAACGAGGCGCTTCCAGGATTCGGACAACTCAATGATCCTGTAGGTTCAGGTGCTAAATACTGGGAAATCACACGGATGCGTGTAGATTTGGTGATGCACAAAGAAGTTTCACCTTCAGTAAACACTTACATCGGTGAAATTGTACCTATCCTCAGTGGACTTGATTATGAGCGTGGAGACGAACTGATTTTTGTACCAATTTTGCCTAGTGATCCATTTCCTGAGCAGGTTGGTGATCCTTCTTCAGCAGGTTTACCG
>JGI11754J13217_1000042_pt1 | contig 14023 bp, 13 predicted proteins | sample DeeseametaMP0103_FD_13217 | JGI IMG/M metagenome (IMG submission 13217)
AAAAAAATAAGGCTGAAAAAAGCATAGATTTACTTCTGCCGCCGAAAACAAAACGCTACGTTCACTTTGCGATTTCAAGAAAAATCCTGCCAAAAAAAGAAATATTGGAATTGATTGAAAGGCGTCCTGAATCCGGAATTTTGAGCATCGGACGTGTTCCTTCAAACTCACTCGATTCCCTCAGAAAACTTGCAGAAGAATTGGGTTGGCCGGTATTTGCAGATGTCACTTCCGGACTACGTCTGGGTAATAATTGCCCGAACAGGATAACTTACTATGATCAACTGCTGCATGATGATCTTATCAGTTCAAACTGGGACATTGAAGCAGTTTGGCACATTGGTTTTCCACCTACATCTAAACGCTGGCTTACGCGCTGGGAACAGACCCCTCCCTCTCAAATGGTCTGGATCGCAGACCATTCTGAACGTCACGATCAGTCTCACAATTTTCGCTGGATAATAGAGGCTGATATTACAGAATTTTGTGAGCATCTAGTGCATGAATTGCGACTGGATAAAAGGTCAGCCGTTAACCGTTCAAAAACGCAGAAATGGCTTCAGGCATCAGAAAAGGCTGGTGATTTGATAGAGAAACATTTTTCCGCAAATTCAGAAAATGAGAAGATTAATGAATTTGCTTTGGTGCGAAGGTTGACTCAGATAATACCTGAAACTCATGGTTTTTTCATCGGAAACAGCCTCCCAGTCCGTGCAGTGGACATGGTTGGTTCTGAAAAAGGAGCGGATATTCCAACAGCACTCAATCGGGGCGCCAGTGGAATTGACGGCCTTATAGCGTCAGCATGCGGATACTCTTCAGGAATGCAGAAGCCGGTCACATTGCTTATTGGCGACTTGTCAGCTTTACACGATCTTAATTCGTTCAAACTACTCACAGATTCTCCTGAACCAGTTTTGCTGGTTTTACTCAATAACCACGGAGGAGGTATTTTTTCATTCCTTCCTGTTGCCCGGCAGACAGATATTTTCGAACCATTTTTCGCTGCACCACACGATTATAATTTCCGGAAAGTTTCTTCAATGTTTAATTTGAATTATTTTAACCCTGGTTCGATCAGTGCTTTTGAGACAGATTATTCAAAAGCAATTCAAGCAAACAAATCTGCAGTAATAGAAATTATTTCGGAACGTGAAAAAAATCCGCAATATCTTGAGTCCTTGCGGCAAAAACTCGTAAAAAGTGTATTTGAATCTTCTTCATAAGAACGTTATACTTAAAAATTTGTTAGCTATTTTGCTTTAAAAGTATTCCAGGTTGAAAACAAAATAATATTTATGCACACTCGCTATGATCTTCCTCTGATTGGAGCAACATTATTTTTGCTCTCCTGGGGAACAGTGATGATTTACAGTACAGGTGGTGTTTTTGCTGACCTTCAATACGATGATGGTCAATACTTTTTATACCGGCACTTGATGCACATACTGGCAGGACTTGTAGTTTTGGGAGTTGCACTGTACGTGAACTATCACAAATGGCAGCAATTTTCAATTTGGTTAATGCTGGTAATGTTGATTTTACTGATTCTGGTTTTGATTCCTGAAGTGGGACATGAGGTTAAGGGAGGACGCCGCTGGCTGCGTATAGGTTCGTTAAGTTTGCAGCCTGCCGAATTGCTGAAGATAGTTTTGATTATCTATGTGGCTTCATATTTGGAAAGAAAGCAGGAATTGCTGGCTTTTTTCTTCCGCGGGTTGACACCAAACTTTATTGTCACAGGTATTTATCTCTTTCTTGTCTTGCTGCAACCAGACTTTGGGACAGTAATTTTGTTAGCAACAACAGTCTTGCTGATGCTGTATGTCGGCGGTGGCAGTCCCATTCAAATTGCCACCAGCCTGTTAGGTGTGGGTGTTATTGCAGGATTTTTGATTGCATCACACACATATCGCGTACGGAGAATGCTCTCTTTTTTGAATCCCTGGGATGATCCGCAAAATTCCGGATTCCAAATTATCCAGTCATTCATTGCTCTTGGAACAGGTGGGTGGCTTGGTAAGGGCCTGGGAGAAAGCCTTCAAAAACGCCTTTTCCTGCCTGATGCTCACACAGATTTTATTTTTGCCATCATTGGAGAAGAATTAGGGTTTTTGTGGATTTGTGTACTGATTATTCTATTTTCCGTTTTTATTTGGCGCGGTTACTGGATAGCCTGGAATGCCCAAGATACATTTGGAAAACACCTGGCTTTTGGAGCCACTACAATTCTAAGCCTGCAAATTGTTATCAATCTTTTTGTTGTTATAGGTCTCCTTCCAACTAAAGGTTTGCCACTTCCATTCATAAGCTACGGTGGAACATCTCTTGTGGTAACCATGTTCTTAACAGGTCTTTTACTCAATATCAGCGGCCGTATAGATCCAACTGATGAGAAACCGGCAAATGGTTTTTCCTCTACAACCAATGTTCCCTCCAATGAGTAAGGACTATCCATCCTGGATGTTCCGGAAGTTTCAGAATTTTCAATTCTGTTCCTCACTGGTATCTTTTATCCGTATATTCCCTCTTTTTTCCTTAATTTACACACAGGCAGCAGGTCTAATTTTTCTCCCTTCCGGATTTTCATTACCTTCTCCGGCCTTTGCGCAAACTTCCACAAATAAAACTGATTCCAAGGTAAGTCACCGCTTGGAAAATTTCTTAATCAGCACAGAAGATCGAGATGACTGGACTCGCCTGATGTTAGCCATTCTTAACAGTGTGCCTGCAGTAGAGCAGGTTTTGGCACAAGGTGTAAGCGTAAATATTAGAGGAACCGAAGAATTTCACGGAGTGACTCCGCTTATATTTGCTTCCGGAATTGGTTCCCTAGTCATAGTAAAATTGCTTGTAGAAAAAGGTGCACGCCTGAATGATACGGATACTCAAGGCAATACGGCTTTGATTCAGGCGGCAAAGAAAGGACACTTTGATACGCTACAATATTTACTCCTGCAAGGTGCAAACCCGAATGCTGAAACTAATCAAAAGTGGAAGGCATTAATGTTCGCCGCACACAGAGGACAATTTGAAGTTCTCAAAACTTTATTGAAACATGGTGCAAGAGCAGACTTCCAGGACGATTTGGGGATGTCCTCTATTATGTATGCAGCTCAGAACGGGCATTTTGAAATAGTCCTACACTTACTAAAGCGCGGCGCAAAAGTAGATTTAGCCTCACTTAACGGTTCAACAGCTTTAATTTGGGCCATTAGGGCGGGCCATGAAAATATTGCTGAATTACTCTTGAATGCCGGTGCAGAAATAAATTATTTGGAGAGTGAGTTTCAAAGGTCACCACTGCTGCTGGCAGCAATGTATGGTAGGGAATCGACTGTAAAGAGGTTGTTATCCGCCGGAGCTAATGTAGAGGCAATTGACAAACAAGGTGCAAATGCTTTGTTACTGGCTCTAAGCAATAATCATTTGAAAACGGCAAATTTTTTGATCGAGTACGGAATTACTATCAACACTGCTGACCAAAAAAAATACAACCCTCTTATGGCTGCAGTTTCTCAAGGAAGTTTTGAATTAACAAAATCCCTGCTCAAGAAAGGGGCGGTAGTGAATGCTCAGGATTTTGCTGGAAAAACCGCATTAATGATTGCAGCAGGAAAAGGAGATATGAAAATAGTAAAGCTCCTGCTCAGAGAACAGGGGCGACTTGATTTTAGCGACCGCTACGGACGAACCGCATGGATGTATGCAGCCGAACAACAACGTATCTCAATGGTTCGATTTCTAAGCAATAATGAAATTGATAACCATGAAAACCTCTTTTATGCCGTTTCCCATGGACTATTCAAAGTAGTTGAAACATTGCTGGAGTTACACGCAAATACAGNAGTCCGTGATTCTCAAGGATGGACTCCTTTGATGTGGGCAGCAAATAACGGTCATGCCAAAATCGTAGAACTTCTGCTAAAAGGTGGAACAAATATTAACAGTAGTAATGGAAAAAGTCCCAATGTTTCCGGCTGGACCCCACTAATGCTGGCTGCGGGGAGTGGACATCTCGAAACTGTAGAATTTNTCACTCAGAATGGAGCAGATCTTACTGCAGAAGATGAGGATAGTTGGACAGCACTAACCTGGGCTTCTCATAAAGGATACACTGATGTTGTTAGCTTTTTGGTTGATAACGGAGCAAATATTGATAAGCTTGGCTCTGATGGTTCTACACCGCTTATTTGGGCCGCATCTCAGGGTCACGATACCGTAGTGCGTGTCTTGTTAACTAAAGGTGCAAATTATACATTGAAAGATGGTTACGGAAAATCCGCACTTGCACATGCAGTACTGCAAGGTCATTTCTCAATTGCAAAAATGTTGATTAATCATGGAGCCGACATTAATCAGGATCTACTTTATGCTGCACGTAGAGGATACAAAAATATGGTTGTATTTTTACTTGAAGAAAGTGCGGAAATTGATTATCTGTCTCCACATAACGAAACTCCTTTAAATCTTGCCAGTCAGGGAAAACACTGGGAAACAGCCAAAATTCTTCTGGAGAAAGGTGCAAATTCCGCATTGCAAAATGCCCAGGGACAGACTTCACTGATGTCTGCAGTTTTGACCGGTGAAGCAAAAATGGTAAATCTACTGATCAACTCTACTAAAACAGGCTCTCTGAATTCTGAACTTGAAAATGCAGATTTTTTAGTAAACACACCTTTGATGACAGCTGTTGTCCACGGTTATTTAGATATCGTTAAAATATTGCTCGATAATGGTGCAAAAGTTGAGAGTAGAAATCGTTGGAAAGAATCGGCATTGATCCTTGCAGCTTCAAAAGGTTTTCGTGAGATAGTCAGGTTGCTGATTCAATATGGAGCAGATTTGCACTCTGAAGATATTACTGAAAAAACTGCCTTATTGAGGGCAGCCCAAACTGGACACCTGTTAGTAGTTGAGATGCTGCTTGCACAAGGCGCAAATCTGCACATTAACGCAATTGATTTAGGCGGAGAAGGTGGAACTGCCTTGATACAGGCTGCAAGAAACGGCCATAACAACGTTTTGCAAACACTTTTGAAAGCCGGAGCAATTGTAAATGAGACAGAGCTTATTTTTCACCACTCGGCTCTGATGGTCGCTGCTTTGAATGGTCATAAGAAAACAGTGGATCTCCTGCTCACTGCCGAGGCAAATCCAGCGTTAACAGATACTTCACAAAGGTCAGCTTTATTGCTTGCAGCTACAAACAATCACCTTTCGGTTGTGATACAGCTTTTGGACTCCGGACAAAGTGGAATTCAAACTGATTCCAACGGCAACGGTATCTGGCACCTGCTGGCAATGAGTGATGTTGAAAATAGGAACATACCAACCAGTTCGAATTTAAAACTAAACGAAGAAGGTGTGCCAACGGAAATGCAGGTGCTTTTCTCACTTAAAATTTTACTGGACTCTATAAACAATAATGGGGAAACAGCACTGATGATTGCAGCAAAACACGGAAAGATGAAGCTCGTTAAAAATCTGCTTGAACTTGGTGCGTCTCACAAAATACTGACGCCCGAAGGAAAGAGTGCCTTTACATTTGCAACAGCATCCGGAAACAACGAGCTTGCCAAGCTATTGCGATGATCACTTATGATATTAAAGCAGAGGACTTGTACCCAAAACCGAATTTTAGCTCCCTCTATTCCAGTAGCCGATCACCAGTTTTTTTTCTCGCTCATTGAAATCTCCTATAGAAATTTTGCCTTGAGAAAATCCAGAACGGAGATAATGCAGTTTTGCGAGGCACTCCTCTTTTGAATCACAATGGCTCCAGCCTTTTTCCTTCATTTGGACCAGCTTATTATAATCTTCCCCTGAAACTTCAACTGGGTTTTCCAGAGAGTATGGTGTTAAACTAATCATAAGATCTACAATAATTGCTGCGAAAAACTGGGGAAACATTTGCAATAAAAAAATATTAATACCATTTTAAGCACTAAAGAAAACAGCTTGCAAGTCTGCTGTAAAAAACCATGAATATTTCTCCAGAAATCAAAAACCAAATACCAAATACGCAATCCCTGTTTTGGATAGGAAGCCTCATTTCCGGCATTTTGCTCGGCCTGAGTGCCCCGGGCTTTGGCACTAACTGGGTTGGAATACTGGCTTTTTTCCCATTGCTGGCGGTACTCGATCAACTGCATAAAAACAGGCTGTTTTCACTCCAAAAACGGGCCGGGCTTTTTTTTGCAGTCTGCTGGTTTTCCGGAAGTATTGCTGCTTCGATCGGTGGAAATTGGATTACTAACAGTATCAATGTTTTCGGCCACATTCCCTGGTTTGCGGCACTACTGATTACTGCCGTTGGATATGGACTGGAAGTTGGATTACAGCTTTTTGTATATTTTGGAATCCCATTACTTTTCATCCGTCAACGCAGCGGTTGGGATTTAATCGTACGGCTCGCATTTGTTCTCGCTCTTGATCCGTGGTATCCAAGGCTGATTCAATGGAATTATGGCGGATTGACTTTTTCTAAATTTCCATGGCTTGAACAAGCCGCAGATATACTTGGTGCTTCCGGACTTCTTCTCTACAGCGCCGGATTCTCATTTTTGCTGCTCTACTGGTGGCGCTGGAAATCAGAAGGAACTGGAAACCGAAAATCCTTATTTAAAGCCTTAACCATTTATTTAATTTTATGGGTCTTCGGCTTAGGTTACGGTGCCTGGAGAACTCAGGACCTTGTTATTCAAAATTCAAAACTTGACTCCGAATCATCCGGCAATATTCAAAACCTTGTTTCTGACTTTCCGGCAAAACTCACAGTTATGGTTATACAGCCTAATTTTTCCCTCCAGGAACTTGCTTCCAATCCTGAACTTGCACACTCAAAACGTCAGCAAAATTTGGCCGGACTTGCTGGAGGATTCACTCAAGGCACTGGAGCAGCTTCCGGAAAATACAACCACTCCAAAGTTGTTAATTTGGCCTGAGTCGGTGTATCCTGATCCTTTTTTCAAAGTTGCAGCTTCACGCGAAAAAGTTATGTCCTTTGCTGAAGCAAACCAAACTTCCATTTTGCTGGCTACTGTAGATTGGGTAAAGACTCAAACCGGTTACAAATTTCATGGAGTCTCAGTCCTGATTGGAGCGAATGGTGAAGTTCTTGGACGTTACAACAAGATATTCCTAATTCCATTTGGAGAGACAATTCCATTTTCAGAGTGGTTTCCCGGAATAGCTTCGTGGCTCAGAAATAATATTGCAAACATGTCAGAGTTTGAACGGGGCCGGGAATACACCGTTTTTTCTGTTCCTGAAAACATTGAGTTTTCTGCGCCAATTTGCTTCGATATTTTCTCTCCCACAGTAGTTAGAGGCATGGTACGCAACGGCTCAAATCTGGTGGTAAACCTCAGTAACTTAGCTTGGTTCGGACGCACCACCGCGTCAGATAACATGGTCGCGGTTTTACGCTGGAGAGCCATCGAAAATCGGGTTCCGGTAGTCTTTGCCTCCAACAACGGTAAAAGTGTGTTCATTGGTGCAGACGGGGAAAACCGGAGCCGACAACTGGGATTATTTGAAGAAGGATCGTTAACATCCACAATTAACATTCGACCACAATTCTCATTTTTTCGCGAGTATGCTGAGTGGGTTTGGGGAGGATTCATGTTTTTATTTTTTATGCTGGGAATTCTGGCACAAGTACGTGGTAAAATATTTCATTAATCATTTTGCCTTTTAACTATCTTTTACAAACAAGGAGAAAAAATGGACTTAAAACTCAAAGGGAAAGTAGCCATGGTGGCGGCTTCCAGCAAAGGTCTGGGTTATGGAATCGCACAGGCACTGGCTCAGGAAGGTGCTTCTATTTCAATCGGAAGCCGAACTCAGGAAGATATTGAAAATGCCGCAGAACAACTCCGGAACGAAACCGGAGTACCAGTTTTGGCTTCGGTACTGGATTCATCTAAGCCTGAATCAATTCTACAATGGACAGATGCCACACTGAATGAGTTTGGTGGTGTGGATAAACTTGTCGTAAATGCCGGAGGACCGCCTACAGGAAAATTTGAAGATTTTGCAGATGAAGACTGGCAGGCCGCTTTTGATCTCAACCTTTTCAGTGCAGTAAGAATGATCCGGGCAACTTTGCCTTTGATGCGGAAACGCGGAGGCGGCTCAATTTTGACAGTCACTTCAATGTCGGTCAAAGAACCAATTGATGTTTTGATTCTCTCTAACGTCATGCGTTCCGGCGTAACCAGTTTGGTGAAAAGCCTTTCCATTCAATTGGCTCCGGACAACATTCGCCTCAACAATCTGATGCCCGGACGTATCAACACAGACCGGNTACGTAGNCTGGATGCTCTCAACTCTGAAAAANAAGGAATNCCAATTGAGCAATTAAAGACGGCAAACCAAGCCCAAATTCCACTGGGACGTTATGGTACAATTGAAGAGTTTGGACGTACCGGAGCATTTTTGCTGTCCGATGCCGCCAGTTATATCACAGGGTCGAGCCTCGCTGTCGATGGAGGAGTTCTAAAAACAGTCTGGTAATTAACAGTCAAGTTTTCTGCATTTCTGCCGATAGTCTTGATCAAGAGGAATCTGCCGTTTTATGCATGAATTTTCTATTTAAATTAAAGGAAGTTCAGGTTGAATCTAAACGACAAATTCCATTCATTTAACTTGATCAATCAATGAGGTACAAATGCCTGTCAATTATCTAAATATTTATGTCTTTGCTATTTTCGGGGGCCTTGCGGCAACTGTAGGAGGTATTTTTATCTGTTATTCCGGCATGAGTGAAACGAGTTATCTTGTCTATCGAGGCATGGAACTCACAACCTATTATCTCGATAAAAACCGTCATGACCTGTATCTAAACGGTTTGGTTTACAGTATAACTTTCGGCATCGTGTTTCTGCTTCTTCTTGCAGTCATTGTGATTCCCAGTCCGGAACAAATTCAAAAACGTCTGGCTGCAACTTCGTTTGCGGGTTCTCCGGGATCAACTGAAATCAGTGTTCCTGAAGGAGAAACTCCGGATGCAGAAGACACTTCGTCACTGGATGGAGAGTCCATGGAAATAGAGTTGGAACCGGACATAGAATCTCATGAAGTCGACGAAGAAGAAGAGGAAGAATCTGCACTGACGGGTGGAATAGATGACGATGATTCGGATGTGGTTTATGGAACAGGACGTATCACAGACGAGGCGCACAAATCCTTCATCATCTCCAGTCCGGACAGTGCCGTTAAGTTTCTGATGCGTAAAGAACTTGATGGACGACCACTGAAATCAAGCGAGGATGAAATTTATGAAGCTTGGCAGGAACGGGGACTTTCCAGAGGGAAATTGCGTAAGCATATCCTCAAGATAATGGAATGGGAAAGCGTACCGGAATTGGAAGTTAATGAAATCTATAACCAGGTTAAAGATAAAGCTTATGAAATTTCACACTCTTAACCCACTGAACAAGTCATTTGCAGCCACTAGCTAGTTAAAATATATGAGCACAAAGCTTTTCAAAGGAACCCCAACTTACCTTTTGGACCAAAAATTAAGTGAAGCTTTCCACATCGCACGATTGCTGGAAAAACCACTGTTGCTGGAAGGTGAACCAGGAACAGGAAAAACAAAACTCGCTCAGGAGTTTGCTGCACAAGGTAATCACCCCATTTTTGAGGTTCCAGTAACTTCAGAAAGCAAAGTTTCTCTACTCGTTTCACGCTTCGATGAAGTTCAGCGATTGATGGATACCCAAGCTGCCGTGGCTAATGCGCAAATGAAACAGGCCGGAATTGATACGCAGATTGATACCGGTGGACGCAAAGTTGACAATTTGGATGAATATGTTCATTTGGGTCCGCTCGCACAGGCTTTCTCTACACCAGGATCAGTTTTGCTGCTGGATGAAATTGATAAGGCCCCCCGTGAACTTCCTAATAACCTTTTGTTTTTACTTTCCGAGAGACGGATTGTTGTTCCGGAAACACAGCAAACAATTGAATGTGAGCCCGGGAAGATGCCGATCATCGTGATCACATCCAACCATGAACAGGACCTGCCGGCGCCTTTTATTCGGCGCTGTATTTACATGTACATTGAGTTTCCACCCCCGGAAAGGATGCGGGAAATAATCCGGATGCATCATCCTGGTGCAAATAAAAAAATTGTTGCTGCTGCAATTGAAATTTTCTACCAGTTACGTGAACTTGATCTTACTAGAAAACCCTCAACCAGCGAAATTTTAGATTGGATTTCATATCTGGTTCAGACCAATGTCCTTGATTCAAAAGTTGTTGAAAGACTGAAAGGCGCACAAACCCTGGTTAAACATCGGGACGACCGTGAGCTATTGCGTGCCATTCAGGAAAAGGGTATTGAGTCTGCAACCAGCCGAAAATCACAAAACTGGTAAACTCTTTCCTTCTAGGACACAAATACATGTTTCAAATTGGCTTCTTCATTTTAATTTTTTTATTGGGAAGCATCCCCTTCGGCTTATTGATCAGCCGCTACTGGCTAAAAATTGACATCCGCAGGCAGGGCAGCGGCAACATCGGCATGACTAATGTAATGCGTGTTGGTGGAAAGTGGCCCGGCATTGTGACCTTTGTTTTGGATTTTGGCAAGGGAATCCTCGCAGTCTTGACTGCACAAATACTTTTTCCTGTTTCAGAAACAGAACCNGANACTCAACTAATTTTTCACAGTCTGGCTGGAATTACAGTTGTTTGTGGACATGTTTTTTCCGTTTTTCTCCGTTTTAAAGGTGGAAAAGGGATTTCAACTTTGTTTGGAGTTTTAGCAATTTTGCAGTTAAATGTCGGCATCTGTGCAGCCCTGGCATGGGCCGGCATGTATTTGTGGAAACGAATCTCCAGTCTCTCCGCAATCACTATGCTAGCTGTCCTTCCGTGGTTATTTCTACTTGTTCCCTGGGTACAGGATGAAAGACCTGTTTGGTCTATGTTTTTCATTTTTCTTCTGTTATCNTCACTGTTGATATACAAGCATCGCGAAAATATCCAGCGCCTGCTAAAAGGCCAGGAAGGGCAACTCAATCCCAACAAAAATCTCTGAAAAGTATTTTCATAAACTACAATGAATCCATTCGCTCCTCTCTTATTTTTCTTTGGCAAAGATATGTTCCGGCACGCCATTCTCTTTTTCGGAATTTCAGTCATTGCCTGGCTCTTGAAACTTAACGGTATAGCATGGGCTGGTTATTTGTTGTGGATTTCACTAATTATGATTGCCACTTTAATCATTTGGAAGGCAGGTGATTTTTTCTCTCCGGCAGCAACTTATGTCCAGGAAAAACACGATATCCCACAATCAATTAAAGCCGCGGTCATTGACGCAATCGCGAGTTCCTTTCCGGAGTTTTGTGTAGCCATTATTGCTGTAATCTTGATTGGACGGGCGGAGGTTGGCATTTCAACTATCGTGGGATCTGCGCTTTATAACGTTTTGGTTATTCCTGCTGTGGCAGGACTGGTCGCCGCAAGTCCAATGATAATCAGTCGCGAAGTAGTCTGGCGTGATAATATTTATTATCTTGGTGTGGTTCTTTTGCTCGGTGCAATGCTCTGGCAGTTTCCCAATGAATGGGGTGCGGGTGTAGCTGTTATTTTTTTGCTGGCCTATCTAGGTTATGTATTTCTTCTTCAAAGGGACTTCAAAAAAGCAAAAAAGCAAAAAGCAGATTCTCCGGAAACCGAAGTAATGAAAACTGAAGTTGACGAAGATGATGAGCTGGAACTAACATCCGAAAAAAAGGCATGGATGTGGATCATCGGCATGATGATTGTGATGGGAGGAGCATCTCACCTTCTTGTTGAATCTTCCCTGGCACTTGGTGACATGTTGGGAATTGACGGAGTTATCATGGGATTTGTTGTGATTGCAGCAGGAACATCAGTACCCGATACAGCTCTCTCGGTAATAAGTGCGAGGAAAGGACAGTACGACGCAGCGGTTTCCAATGTATTCGGCAGCAACATTTTCGACATCTGCATATGTTTAAGCATTCCAGTTTTGCTGGCACTCGCCATTAGTGGAGAACCAACCAGCATTGATCTTCCGCAATTGGGACTGATCTGGAGCCTGATAGGTGCCACATTTTTGGCCGTCTATTTCTTTTGGAGCAATAATTATACTCTTACCAAATTAAAAGCCGGTATGATGGGTATCCTCTACCTGCTAATTATTTTAATTTCCTTTACGTTTTAGTTTAGTTCAAAAAGCAGAAACTCGCTCGATCTGGAGGAACGAATCTTCACAACGCTTTCCTCACTGACAGCCGCACCGTCTCCAGCTTGCAACTTAGTTCCGTTCAGTAAAAGTTCTCCACTCACAATCTGCACCCACGCATGTTTCTTTACCTCCAACGGATGCTCAATCTCCTGGTTGTCAAATAAAATCCCCATGTAAAGCAATGCGTCGGCATGTATTGTGAGAACCCCTCCTTTTCCTTCAGGTGACGACAGCAAACCCAGCTTTCCGGGTTTAACAACATCACGCACAAATTTTTGTGTGTACTCCGGCACAATTCCGTTTTTTCCCGGTTCAATCCAAATCTGAAGTACATGTGCTTCTGCTGAATCTGAGGCGTTATACTCGCTGTGGCGAATTCCGGTTCCGGCGCTCATGTGCTGGATTTCACCCGGTTTAATCACGTCGCAATTACCCATACTGTCTTTATGCTCCAGCGCACCGGAAATCATGTAAGTGATAATTTCCATGTCTTGATGACCGTGAGTTGGGAACCCACGGCCGGGAGCATCTTGTCTTCATTGATCACTCGTAAATTTCGGAAACCCATGAAACTCGGGTCGTAGTAACTGCCAAACGAAAAGCTGTGCCGTGTGTCCAGCCAGTTGAATTGTACATGACCACGCTCTTCTGATTTGCGAATCTTAAGCATAATTTTCCTGGTTCTCTCAATGTTTACGAAAGGCGCTGTACTTTAATTAAATCCCAAAATTTAATCCCAGGCNCAAATAAAAAACCACTTCACTTAACTGCTGAGTTGCGCCCAGGCAGTCACCTGTNACTCCTCCAAGTTTGCGNTTAAAATAAACTAATGAAAGCCACCAGACCAGTGCGACTGACAGCAATCCCATCCAGACCTGGTTACCGATAAACAATAATGGCAACAAGCCGAAAACAGCATTTATAATTAAATCAACCCCTGAAAACTCAGTCATAGATCCGGATTTGCTCTTTGCCGGATCCTGCACATAGCTTGCAAAACGGAGCTGTAAAATTGAGACAAAACGGCTAAATGCATGGCCTGCAATCCAAACCCAAGGTAAAATTTCGGTTTCAATTTGTAAAAGCGCAAAAAATTTCAGCAGCACCACGAATACTAAACCAAGTGCTCCATAAGTTCCAATCCGGGAATCCTTCATTATCCGCAGCCGCTCTTCTGCGTTCCATCCGCCACCGAGTCCGTCGCACGTATCGGCAAATCCAGTCCGTCGCACGTATCGGCAAATCCATCTTCGTGTAAGGCACCGGTCAGCAAAACCGCGGTTGCCATTCCCAGCAAAACTGCAATCGGCAAAGTGCCATCCGTTGATGTGCCCGACGATACTGAAAACAGCATTTGAGTCAGCATCCAAACTGCTGCACTTGCTCCCCCAACAAAACAGCCCACAAGTGAAAAATATCGCGAGGAATGGTTACTCTCTTTAGCATACCAACCTGAAGGGAGCGGAATCCTGCTGTAAAAGATAAAGGCACCAACTATGCGCCGAATTTCCTGTCTTAAGCTATTCACCATCAGTTCGGTCACTAACACCTGCAGATTCAAAGGATGCCATTTGATTTAGAAAAGCGACTGCTGACTGCAAAAGCGGAAAAGCGACTGCGGCCCCAGTTCCTTCACCAAGACGCATTCCTAATGAAAGCAAAGGTTCCGCCTGCAAAAATTTTAACATTTCACTATGTCCCTGTTCATCAGACTGATGAGTAAAAACGGCATATTGCTGAATTTCCGGGACAATTCTGGAAGCAGCAAGAAAAGCAGAGCCGGCGATAAAACCG
>JGI11754J13217_1000054_pt1 | contig 13042 bp, 6 predicted proteins | sample DeeseametaMP0103_FD_13217 | JGI IMG/M metagenome (IMG submission 13217)
GGTTATGCCATGGGTTATCTTGGTGGAGGCTTACTCTTTCTGGTCAATGTTGTCATGACTTTGCAACCGGCCATTTTCGGTCTTGCTGATTCAGGAGAAGCAGTACGCTGGTCATTTGTCAGTGTTGCATTATGGTGGGGAGCCTTTACTCTTATCACAATATTCTGGGTTCCTGAACCTGAAATAGAGGGAGAGAATAATCAGGGGAATCCTGTCCGTGCTGGATTTCAGCAGCTTTATCGTACCTTTCAGGAAATCCGCCATCTAAAAACTGTGATGTTGTTTTTACTGGCTTACTGGTTTTATATTGACGGCGTAGATACTATCATCAAAATGGCAGTGGATTATGGAATGTCAATCGGCTTTGAATCAAATGATCTTATCGTTGCGTTGTTAATAGTACAATTTGTAGGTTTTCCCGCAGCTCTTATTTTTGGCCGTTTAGGAGAACGCTGGGGTGTTCGGCCGTCAATATTTCTAGCAATAGGGGTTTATATTGTGGTAACAATCTGGGGTACCATGATGCGTGAGAAATATGAATTTTACATTTTGGCTGTTGTGATAGGTCTGGTACAGGGAGGAATCCAAGCTTTGAGTCGTTCCTATTATTCCCGCCTGATTCCAAAAAATCAGGCTGCAGAATATTACGGATTTTTTAATATGCTTGGAAAGTTTGCCGCAATTATTGGCCCGGCATTGATGGGCGTAGTAGGGCTTGCAACGAGAAACATGCTGATGCCGGATTCACCTACAGCAGAACAAATTAAAGCAGTCGGCCAGGAAGCATCACGCTGGAGTATTGCCTCAATTGTGATTTTATTTGTGATTGGTGCCGTACTGCTGTTTTATGTTAATGACGAAAAAGGTCGTGCTGAAGCAGAATATTTATTTAAGAATTGAACAGCAAGTTTTACTATTCTGACCAAAGTTCTACACGCTGCATGTATGCATTCCTGGAAATACTGACATCTTCGATAAACTTCGGCAACTCTTCCATAGTGAGCGCCTGCGGTCCATCGACCAGGGCATCTTTGGGAGACGGATGAAAATCAACCAGCACCATGTTGGCTCCCGCAATAATGCCCTGAGAAGTGGAATGTAAAACATCAAGGATTCCATCCGGAGAAGCCTCTCTCGTCCCCACCGAATGCGATGGGTCGATGCAGACCGGCATACGTGTCAGGCGCTTTACGATAGGTAAATGAGCAAAATCAACCATGTTGCGATGCGGCGCATTGAATGTGGTTTTCATACCCCTCAAACAAAATATCACCTGGTTGTTTCCTTCGCTGGCCAGATATTCTGCCGCATTGAGTGACTCGTTCAATGAAATTCCAAAACCTCGTTTGAGCAAAACCGGATAGGTGTGCTGCCGCCCAACTGCCTTGAGCAACTCAAAATTTTGTGTATTCCGTGTACCAATTTGCAGCATAACACCAGTTGGCTGACCCAGTTTTTCCAGACAGTTATTAATTTCTTCTATGTGCTGCTCGTGTGTTACTTCCATAGCAACAACTTTAATTCCATATTTTCCCGCCAACTCAAAAACATATGGTAAACATTCCTTGCCGTGTCCCTGAAAAGAATAGGGATTTGTACGAGGTTTATATGCACCCATTCTGGTGCACTCCTGACCATTGTCCTGCAACGCCTGCATCATGCGCTCAACATTTCCCGGATTGTCAACTGCACATAATCCGGCGAAAATGTGAAAGTTTTGCTGGTTAAAACGTACTCCGTTGTATTCAAAATCGATCGAACCTGTTTCCTGTGAGTGCCGACCCAAAATTCTGAAATCATGGGAAATCCGGACTACCCGCTCCACTGCCGGAAGAGATTCAATTTCCTCCAGGTTGATTTTAGTAGTATTGCCAATCAAATAAATTTCAGTCAGATGCTGACCTCTGCCCTGTACTTTGTGTTTTTGTAAACGAATTTCAGACAAACCCTGAAGGTGTCTCCACGTACGTTTGTAATCTTCAGCGGTTTCTTCTGTATTAGGATGTAATATTACCAGCATTTATTTGTTTTATTTTTTGTTGTTTAGCAGAAAAACTTTGGAAAGGAAATCCAGTTAAAATGGCAAGTCATCCGGGGATTCGTTTTCGAGCCAACCGGGTTTTTCATTCGGAACTGGAGCAGATGTTGTTTGGGCAGGGGTGGTTGGAGAAGTAGTTACAGAACTTTGCTCCGAAACCAGCTTCCATGCCTGGAGTGTGTTAAAATATTTCACTTGACCCTGAGGGTTCGTCCATTCCCGCCCCCTCAAATCAAAAAATATCTCAACTTCCTGACCTACTTCAAATGAATCCAACAATTCGCAGCGGTCCTGAACCATTTCAAATTGAAGTGGTTGAGGATAATCCGGATTGCTAGCATATTCCACTACAAACTCGCGTTTTCGAAAGCGCTCCGAAATTTGCACCGCCTCAGATATATTTTTTATTTTTCCTTTAATTTCCATAATTTTTTAGATTTATTATATTTATTGTTAAGCTGCGAGTTCGTTTTCGACCAATGTTGCCCAGTAACTTGCACCACTAGGCAGGACATCATCGTTAAAATCGTAGTGAGAACTGTGCAGCATACATCCTCCCTCACCTTTTCCTGTACCGATTCCCAGCCAGACATAACAACCGGGACGAGCCTGAAGCATATAAGAAAAATCTTCTGCTCCCATGGAGGGTGTTGGATCGCGAATAAGATTTTCTTCTCCAACAAGATCAACAACCGCCTTTGCCGAAATTTCTGTTTCCGGAACTGAGTTGATGGTTGCAGGATAACCTTTAATGTAGTTTAGCTCACAACTTGCGCCGAAAGCAGCACAAACACCTTCTGCAACCCGTAACATTGACGAGGGCATTCCCTCTTGTGTTTCCGGAAGGAAGGTTCGCACACTTCCATGCATTCGTACACTATCCGGAATCACATTGTAAGCATCACCGGCATGAATTTGTGTGACGCTGATCACCACAGAATCAACAGGATGCGTACTGCGGCTTGGAATGGTTTGCAGTGCACTAACTACCTGAGAGGCAACAACAATCGGATCAATGCACTGATCAGGCATTGCACAGTGGCCTCCTCTTCCGTTAATTGTTAAATCAAACATGTCAGCTGCTGCCATGATTGGTCCCGACCCAACCCCAAAAATTCCGGGATCCATTCCCGGCCAGTTGTGTAAACCATAAACTGAATCCACAGGAAATTTCTCAAACAAACCTTCTTTAACCATCAGGTCACCTCCGCCTCCACCTTCTTCTGCAGGTTGAAAGATGAAGTTAACCGTACCTTTGAAATTTTTATTTGATGCTAAATATTTTGCAGCACCGAGCAACATCGCTGTATGTCCATCGTGCCCGCAGGCATGCATTTTACCGGGATTGGAAGATGCGTGATTAAATGTATTTTTTTCCTGTAAAGGCAGTGCATCCAAGTCTGCTCTAAGCCCAATCGCTGGTCCTTCACCATTTCTAATTGTTCCAACAACACCCGTTTTTGCCAACCCCCTGTGAATTTCTATTCCAAACTCTTCCAGCTTGGTAGCCACAAAATCAGATGTCCGGTTTTCCTCATACGCCAATTCCGGATGTTGATGGATATCCCTTCTCCATGCTGTCATTTCATCATGAAACTCATTAATTTTATTAATTATTGTCATTTTCCTCCTTGGACAATTTAATTATGANNNATGGTTTTTGTAATAGTATGAAATCCACGTTGTCATTTCGACCGTAGTGAGAAAACTTAATGATTATAGTGTAGTAGCTTTTGAAANATTTCTCGCTTCGCTCTAAATGACACGATTTTAAAACTTTTTACAGGTTTTTCATGATTAGACTATTGCGCCATTTTTAATAACACTGCGATGATTTTTCTGGTTTGCAACCACAGAAATATCTTCCACTGGATTTCCGGAAACAATCAGCAGATCAGCAATATATCCTTCACTAATCTGACCTCNATCAGCCAAACCCATCAAATCGGCAGCGTCTGCTGTGGAAAAACTTAATGCATCAGAGTTAGATATTCCCAGATCAACCATAAACTGCAGTTCTTGACTGTTGTCACCATGTACATTAAAAGGAGTTCCGGCATCTGTTCCCATCGCTATTTTGCCTCCGGCCTCATAAAACATTTTTATCGACTGATGATGTCGTTCCCGTACACGAATTGTTTTTTCTACAATAAAATCCGGAATTCCGTTGTCCCGATTGATGTAAATATTGTTGACTGCAGCTAGTGTAGGAACTAGATAGGTGCCTTTTTCCAACATGGCTTCCAGGCATTCCTGCGTCATGAAAATACCGTGTTCAATTGAGTCCATTCCGGCACGTACCGCATTTAATATTCCGGCTGCACCCTGTGCATGACTGGCACAGGTACGGTGAAACCGATGCCCCTCATCGACTCCAACACGCAACTCCTCTTCAGTGTAATGCGCATCTTCCGGGTTTACTCCTGGCGTCATCACGCCCCCGGTAGCCATCAATTTTATTACATCTGAACCGGCATGAATTTGCTCTCGTACTGCTTTCAATACTTCATCAGGTCCATCCGCAATACGGCCAAAAACATTCCCGTGTCCTCCTGTCATGCAAATCATTCGGCCTGCTGCCTTGATAGTAGGTCCGAGTTGACGTCCGGAATTACATGCATCTCTAACGGCAAACTCCAGATAATCCCGACCTCCTAAATCCCTGATTGAAGTAACTCCGCTACGCAAGGTTTTTTGGGCATTTTCGAAAGCGTTCATTACAATTTGCCCCGGTTTTAAATTCAACAAACGTGACTTTGGATCCGCTTCCCCGCAATAGACAAGATGGACATGGCAATCGATTAATCCCGGCAGCAAAGTCCCACCTGATGTGTCTACCTTGTCGCCACTAAAGCCATCAAATTCTCCACAAGGTGCAACTTTGGAAATCTTTTGATCATCAACTAAAACACCTTGATTCTCCTGCAGATTACCTTTTCCGTCAAAGACTAATCCACCTGAATATAAAGTTGTCATTACTATTCTAATTTCTGTTTTTCATTTATTTTCTATTAAAAACGTAGCTTACATGGTACGCTTTTCTTCATTATTATGGCAAGACACTTGTGAGCAGGATGGTGCAGATTGCGGTTCAGGGAACTTGATTTTACTTAATGGAGGCTGTTTACGTATGAACTTAAATAGCTTCTCCGTACTCGCTTTGATGAATTAATGATTTTTTATTAAATGCTCTCAGAAACAATCCACAGCTCCAAACAGCCAGTAAGGCTGCCATGCTCCAGAGCATCCATGAATAATCCTGCCAAAAGATCAGCCATCCACCAAGTATAGGCCCTGCGATTTTACCAAAATTTTTAAACGCACCAATCAGTCCTGCGCCTGCTCCGGTGTGACGGACATCCATTTGTTGTGCGAAGAGTGCCAGGGTCGCAGGGAATATAAGGGCTTGTGCCAGGCCAAAACTAAGTGCAAGCAGGAGTAAAAACGAAGGCGTGTTTGCCAACGGCAGCAAACCCAAAGAAAAAGCCGCCAGCAGCATTCCGCAAGAAACAACTGGTAAATAGCCTTTACGGTCACTCAAACGACCTCCAAACGGACGTGCCAAAAGATGAGTCAATTCTTGTACAGAAAAGAACAGTCCGACCCACAAAATCGGAATTCCGCTTTCCAGTGCATACAACGGCAAGAAGGTTTTAGCGGCATAAAAACCAAGATAGACGACACATTCCAGACTTCCTGCCAACCAAAGTTCCGGAGTCTGAAATCCCGCCCGGAAAGCATCTGCAGTTTGTTGCCGCCAGGAATGGGAAGGAATTTTTGGACTGTTAAATTTTTTGAGCAAAAGCACAGGCAGTAAAGCGCAGGAACTCATTAGTCCAATTACCGTAAAGACTGTGGCAGGTTCAATTACCGTCAGTAATGCGGCAGCGATCGTAGGACCAAGCAGGTAACCCCCATTACGTGCCATACTGAACCAACCCAGACGTTCTGCGCAGTTGTCGGCAGAGCTTCCGGATTTCTGTCCCTGTTCCATGACCCAGGCCACGGTGACCGGTCCATAAATGGCAGTGGCCAAACCATGTACAAGGCGCAAAAACAATAATTCTTCCGGAGTATGTATTAGCTGGTAAAGGAACGGAATTCCGATAAACAGGAGTGTTCCCACTAAAAGCCAAATCCAGCGCCCCCAGCGGTCGGACAAAAGGCCGAAGATTGGTTTGAGCAACATTCCGGTCAAAGTGGAAACCGAAACTATCAGTCCCAAAAAGGTAGCATTTGCACCCAAACCGGCGGCAAAGATTGGCAGAAGAGGTGTTTTGCCCATTTGATAGGCAGTGCGTACCATGAAATCTGCCGCAGTAATTTTGAACAATACCGGAACTCTATGCATCCTATCCCTGCAACTTCCGGATTCCTGCTTGATCAATTTGTTGATTGAGCCGTACCACTTCTTGTTTTTCGAGCTCACTCAACTCTGCGAGCCGCTGGTCAATCAGTGCGCTCAGGTGTTCAAAAACGGAATAAGCCTGTTGCGGAGGAGCGGCATCTGCCACCGCGACCACGCTGACTAAAGCCTCCATGCGTTGTTTAAGCATTGTTGGATGACGAAGCCGGTCAGACGGTGTTTCGTATTGATTTTGCGTCAATTCGTTTTCAAGCGTGTTGAACTTTTCCCGCAACGCTTCCGCTGCTTTTTGAATTTCTCCAAAACTTTTTTCTTCAGCAGAATTGTTAAAATTTTCTCGCGCCAGCAACTCCGTAATTTGAAGCTTAATTCTCCGGATGCGATTGATGGCGGAATTCAAGTCAGAGACTCTATTCCTGATTTTAATCCACAATTCAAATTGTGCTGAAAAATCCTCCGGAGATGTATTCAGGCGTGGATCTTTGACAATTTCAAAGGAATGCCTGATTTCGTTTTCACCTGATTTCAAACAAACCTGATAACTTCCAGGTGGAGCAATCGGCCCGCCTCCGGGTCCGGCTTCACCTCGTCCTAAGGGTTTGTAACCCGCTTCTTCAAGTGATTTATCAATTTTGACTTCAGGACCGGGATAGTGCATATTCCAGACAAAACGATTGAAACCAACTTTTGCAGTCAAAGATGGTTTTTCGTCGGAAGGCTCGCTTTCTTCGCTTTCACTTTTATCCGACTTCTCGTCAGTTTTTTTAGTGCTGAAGCGCTCTATTTCAGCACCGTTTGCATCGAGAACAATCAACTCCAAAGGTTTTTCCGGTGTAAGGTTCGCTTCTGATTCTATAAAATAATTCACAATCACGCCTTCCGGAGGATTCTCTCCCATATCCAAATGACGGAAACGTTTTTCGCCGTCCGGTGTAGTTTCCTGATAATGAGTACCAGGCAAACCAAAATCCGGGCTGTAGTTTTTGCCGTCTCCCAGATAAAGATTGACGCTCCAGTTTAAGGTGCGGCGGTACGTGGTGCGTGGCGGGAAAAAACGGATACCGGAGATTTCTGTTTCGGTTCCGGAAGATTGCCCGGCTAATTCCCTAAGTGGTGTCAAATCGTCCAGTATCCAGAATGACCGCCCGTGTGTTCCAACCACCAAATCATCCTGCTTAATTTTCATATCGTAAACTGGAACCACCGGAAAATTTCCCTGAAGTTTTTGCCAGTTTTTTCCGTCATTGACGCTCATAAAAATTCCTGTTTCAGAACCGACAAACAACAATCCCGGACAAACAGGGTCTTCCCGGATGACTCGGCTGATTTCTGTGTAAGGTTCGCTTTGCGGATAATCTCCGTTGATACTGTTCCAACTCTTGCCGCCGTCAATGGATTTGTAAAGGAAAGGACGGTAATCGTTTAATTTGTAACGCGTGGCGGAAAGATAGATTGTGTCTGGATCGTGTACGGAAACTTCGATGCAAAAAATATAACCCCATTCCGGAAGATCGGGCGGCGTAATGTTTTGCCAGGTTTTTCCACCGTCCCGTGAAGTGTGGACAAGGCCGTCATCACTCCCTGTCCAGAAAACTCCGGCTTCATGTGGTGACTCAACAAAAATAGAAATAGTTCCATAATGTTCCGCACCACTGCTGTCAACGGTCAAACCACCAGAAAGACCTAGTTTGCTTTCGTCTGCACGGGTCAAATCAGGACTTATTTTTTCCCAACTGTGGCCTTCATCGTTTGTCCGGAAAACATGATTTCCGCAAGCATAAACGGTTCCAAAATCATGGGGAGAAAAAGCAATCGGGAACGTCCACTGAAAGCGATATTTCAAATCTTTCGGTGCCCAACCAAATTGTTCCTCGGGCCAAACATTGATGAGACGTAATTGTCTGGTACGGTGATTGTAATGTTGCAATTGCCCTTCGCCGCCGGGAGAGCTACCGACTGCTCCGATATAAACAATGTCCGGATCATCCGGTTTGACCACAATAAAGCCGCTTTCTCCAGTTCCCGGCAAAGTGCATTCCTGAAGCGTGATTGCTCCGTATGCGCTGGCACTCGGAACGCTGATGCTGGTGTTGTCCTGTTGAGTGGCATAGACGCGATACGGGAATTGATTGTCGGTGTCAATTCGGTAAAACTGAGCGGTAAACTGGTTGTATATAGTGGACCATGTTTTTCCGCCGTTGTACGAAACACAACCTCCACCGTCATTGCCCTGCACCATACGCTGCGGATTTTCAGGGTCAATCCAAAGGTCGTGATTGTCTCCGTGCGGAGTGGTAATTTCGCTGAAATTAGTACCGCCGTCTGTCGATTTCCACATTTTCAAATTGGTGATATAAACCGTATCAGCGTGTTTTGGATCTGCGAAAACGTGGCAGTAATACCAGGGACGGTGAATCAAATCCCGGTTTCCGGAAGTTTTAATCCAGCTTTCTCCGCCGTTGTCTGAGCGGTATAATCCTGCCTCTTCTGCTTCGATAATGGCCCAGATACGTCCGCTTTGTGCCGGTGATACGGACACGCCGATTTTGCCTTTTGTGCCTTTGGGGAGTCCTGGATTGTCACTGATGTCTGTCCAGGAATCACCGCCGTCGGTTGAACGGTACAGGCTGCTGTCCGGCCCACCGCTGTTGAGGCTCCAGAAATTGCGGTAGGCTTCCCAAAATGAAGCATAAATAATGCGTGGATTATTTGGATCGAGACTGAGATCAATTGCACCGGCTTTTTCACTCCGAAAAAGAATTTGTTCCCATTTTTGGCCGCCGTCTTTGGAGCGGAAAACTCCTCGTGTAAGGCTCGCTTCTTTGTTGGAGCCGAAGGCATCACCGAAAGCCGCCACATAAACCCAATCCGGATTTTGCGGATGAACTCGAATTTCACCAATATGCCTGGTTTTTTTAAGTCCAACATTTTTCCAGGTTTTTCCGGCATCGGTAGATTTATAGACACCATCGCCAAAAGAAACATCACCCCGGATTGTCGATTCACCCATTCCGGCATAAATCACATTTGGATCAGAAGGAGCTACCGTCAAAGCACCGACCGCAGCACTCTCCAAAAAACCATCGGAAACATTCTCCCAGTATGTTCCACCGTCTTCAGTTTTCCAAATACCGCCTGCCGCCGCGCCAAAATAAAAGACCTGTGAATTATCCGGGTCACCTGCCACCGCTACCACACGTCCTCCGCGAGGGGGACCTATACAGCGCCAACGGAGGGTGTTCAGATGTTGGATTTCTTTAGAAGATAAAGTCGTTGTCATAATAAACCTGGATCATAAAATTTAACAATTGTCTAATTCAATAATTTTTTCTGCAAGCTGCTGTGCTGAGACTAGCAGGGAACTTGTTATCGTCCTCGTAAGCGGGGATCAAGTGCATCTCTTAGCCCATCACCTATATAGTTAACACTGAGGACGGTCAGTGCGATAAAGAGTCCAGGCCAAATCACACGTGCAGGAGTGATCTGGATAAAATTTGCTCCGTCATAAAGTAATCTCCCCCAAGTTGGGAAATCCGGTGGGAATCCAAGTCCTAGAAAAGATAAGGCTGATTCTGTAATAATAGCGTTGGCTATACCAAGTGTTGCGGAAACCATGATCGGACTGAGAATGTTTGGGAGAATATGGCGGAATATTATGCGTCTTTTCCTGGTCCCTATGCTGTGTGCAGCAATTACAAATTCCCGCTCCTTGATGCCCAAAACATCACTTCTCACAATTCGGGCCGTGTGCATCCAACTGGTGATGCCAATGACGAAAACAATCAGCATAAATATTCCAGCTTCCGGACCATAAAGTGTGCGCAAAGTATCGCGGAATAGTAAAATAATTACCAGTAAAAGGGGTAAAATTGGCAGTGCGAGAAATAAATCAGTCAAGCGCATCAAAGGGCCGTCCAACGATTTGATGAATCCAGCCAATACTCCGATCAGTGTTCCCAAAAGCAGTGCAATCAACATTGCTGAAAATCCTACCGCTAACGAAACTTGGCCGCCTGCCAGCATTTGCGCCAGTGTATCGTGACCAATATTGTCCGTACCCAGTGGATGGGCTAAAGTTGGGGCAAAATTTCTTTCACTAAAATTGATGGCACTGGGTTCAATTCCTTGAATAAGCGGACCGAGTGAAACAGCGAGTGTGATAAAAATGAAGACAATAACACCGGCCATGGCACCTTTGTGTTTCCGGAACTGTCGCCAAACATCTCCCCAGAGAGAACGGTGCTGAGTGAGTGTTTCAAGTTCTTCTTCGGGAAAACGCTCGTCTCCCGCTATTTCTGTGGATTGCGTGTTTTCAGTCATAGCGAATTCTAGGATCAAGAATACCGTAAACCACGTCGGCAATCAGGTTGAAAAAGACAATCAGGACGGCAAAAATAAAAGTCAGTGTCTGCACAAGAGGAATGTCCGCTCCTTCAATGGCAATGATTAAGAGTTGACCCAGGCCGTTTACGCGGAATATTTGTTCGGTAATGATTGCTCCGCTGAAAATTGTCGGAATTCCCAAAGCAATCAGGGTTACAACTGGAATCAAACTGTTTCGCAAGACGTGAATCAGCAGTACTGCGCTCTGAACGGCCTTTCGCCCTCGCTGTCCGTACATAATCCAGGTTTAGATTGTCGAGAATTGATGCCCGCATGAAACGGCTCAATTGAGAGGCATTGTAGAGCGCAAGTACTGCCACCGGCATAATCATTTGTTTGACTTGTGAAACAAAGTTCTGCCAACTATCCACCACCAAAGTCGTGTCGTAAATCATGGGGAACCACCCTAACTGGACACTGAAAATTATGATTGCGACCATACCGGTAAAAAAAGTCGGCACAGAAAAACCTACCATTGAAATAAATGTTCCAACCTGATCAAACCAGGAATATTGTCTGTAGGCAGAAACAATACCAATCGGAATCGCAATCAGGATTCCAAAGAGGTAAGAAAGCCCAACTACCCAGAGTGTTTGCGGAGTGCGTTGAATAATTAGATCCACCACCGGACTGCGTGTTGCCCAGGAAAGAATTCGGGTACGGTTTTCTGCATCGCCAATACTGATGCCGAAACCTTCATGCAGTAAATTCAAGGGTTCATTGACACAAAATTGCACCAACCATAGACCAAAGCGAATGTGCATTGGTTCGTCCAGTCCAAGAGAACTCCGGATTTTAGCCCTTACTTCCGGAGGAACCGTCATTGGTAAATTTCCAGTAGGATCGTTCGGAGCTAAATCGAGGATGGCGAAAATGATGAAACTGATTACCAATAAGGTCGGAATGGCAATCAATGTGCGGCGGAAGATGTAATGAATCACAGTTTGAAAGCCTTGAAGATGGAAAAAAGCGGTTTGCAGAAAGAATATCTACAAACCGCAAATTGCTTGCTAAAACTCGAATTACTTACGAGTCCAGTCTGCAATATTCCACAGTTCTGAGTCCCATGGATTCATACGAACCCCGGAAAGCGTATTAGAATGAGCTGAAACATTACCCCGATGGATTAGCGGAATCATCGCATAATCCTGCATCAACATATCATTCATCTCTTTCGTAAGACGAATACGATCTTTCATGGCTGACGAGATTGACATTTTAGCAGAGAGGGCATCATAAGCTGGACTGCACCAGCGAGGCATATTGTTTCCGCCCCACTTGTTGCGTTTTTGAGCCATTTCCTTACAAGTCCAGTTGGACATGTAGGTTTGCGGATCCGTCCCACTGAAGTTGTTGGTGTACATCTCTATGTCCGTGAAAAACTTCTGGTAAGTGTCAGGACTACTGATATCTCCACCAAAGAAAACGGATGCACTTAGATTGCGCAGTTCAGTTTCTACACCGATTTGTTTCCACATTTCCTTAATGAAAGCCTGAGTAGCCTGACGTACGGAGTTTGTGGAGGTCTGGTAGAGAATCGAGATTCGGACTCCACCCTTCTGCCGTACTCCATCCGAACCACGTTTCCAGCCGGCTGCATCTAGCAGGCGGTTGGCTTCAGCGACGTTGGGAGTTTTACACTCATCGTTAGCCGATGAAGCATAAATAGCAGGTGCCGGCAGCACATTACAACTGATCTTTCCAGCCTTACCATAACCTGCATCCACGAGTACTTGGCGGTCAATCGCCAAAGAAAGTGCACGCCTTACATTGTAGTCCGACAAGTAAGGATGAGCATTGCGGTTATTGTTTCCGCCGATGTATTCAGAACGCATATCACCAAGTGATGGATCAGGGTTGGTAAAGTTGACCATCAAACGTTCTACAGAGGTTCCGAAAGCCGAAACTACTTTACCTCTTCCTCCCTGTTCCATTTTGATCAGAATTTCCGGCTCAACTTGCAGGTTCCAGGCATAATCCATTTCACCGGTTTCCAAAACTGCTCGGGCAGCAGAAACGGCGTCTCCACCACCTTTGAAGACCATTTTACTGAAAGCCGGCTTGTTGGCATCACGGTAATTTGGATTTGCTTCAAAAACGATCACGTCATTCGGCTTGAAATCTACGACCATGAACGGACCTGTTCCAATCGGGTAAAAGTTCTGTTTGGTACATTCCTGTGCTTTTGCTCCTTGACAACCGTCAAACTGTGCTTTTTGTAAGATTGGCGCATTGTAGCCTACAAAAGGGGCATA
>JGI11754J13217_1000075_pt1 | contig 11913 bp, 10 predicted proteins | sample DeeseametaMP0103_FD_13217 | JGI IMG/M metagenome (IMG submission 13217)
GTGAGTCGGCTGTGAAGGGCATGAATGGAAAATATAATTACACATGGCTCTGGATGTGACTTTTTCAAATTAAAGTTTCTATAAAAAGGGCTGGAGGATTAACTCCTCACAGCCCTTTCATTAATTTAATAATCNAGTAAAAAGATTATTACTCGTCGAGATACCACTGGGTTCCGCGATACGGATAAGTCCGGTAGTACTCATAGGAATGCGTTTTGAACTCAGTGAAGTTCTTCAACGCATTACGGTGATAAATTGGTGCCGGTGCCTGTGCGATTCCGATGAAAAGCAGGTTGCCCACCATGTTCTTGACAAGTCTTGCACCAAGTTTATTCGACTCCGCTGAGCCTGCAGGGGCAGACTGGAATGCATTGATGTCATCAATCATCTGCATCACATAAGCTGGAGGCTTCACGCCCTTGCTGCCGTTAGAATCAACATATTCAGCCCACAACATTCCTGTGCGGATTCCGAAGTAGTCGCTAAACGGTGGCACCCAAAGCTCGTTGTTGCCGAGCATGATCGCCATCGGCTGGCTCTTGCGCCAGATGGTAACATCAAGAGCGTTCGAGGACTGTGCAGAACGGAATTCGTCCGGCGTTACTTCCTTGACCGTCGTCTTGATGCCAACGTCTGACCAGTTCTGGGCGACAAGTTCGACCACTTGGCCAGCAATACCTTGAGTCGAGAATTGCAGGTTCAGAACAATTTTGTTGCCATTGGGAAGTTCGCGGGAACCATCGCCATCGGTGTCTTTCATGCCGATTTCATCGAGTAGTCTGTTGGCCATGCCCGGATCGAACTGGGCCATGTGGCTTTCCCATTTCTTGTCCACAAAACTCGGTCTAGGCGAAAAACCGATGTACTGCTTTGGGGTTCCTTGACCGAAGTAGGCCACCTCGTTGATCTCATCACGGTTGATCGCGACCGACATGGCCTGACGGAAACGCAGATCACCAAAGACCTTGCGCTTTTCCAGGTTTGCCGAGGTCACATTGAACGCAAAGGTCGATAGCGTGATCTCCGGCCGCAGGTGGATCGTATAGTCGCCCTTCTTCTGATTCTCCAGCAGCAAGGGTGCCGAAGCCAGCTGTAGCGACTGTTCCTTGTAATCCGCCTCGGCATTGACGAGCTTCAGGATCCGGACCTCGTTGTCATTGATGTACACCTCATCCTGCTCGCTGATGTAAGGCAACTGGTTGCCCTGCGTGTCAACGATGTGGAAGTATGGATTAGCAACGAGATGCCGACCTTCTGTGGTATCCGTGATGTCATATGTGACTTTCCAGTGTCGGAATCACGTCGGCAGGAAGCTTTGCTACCTTGTCCGGAGAATTCAGTAGAGGCGACGGAGTGTCGGTCCAGTCTGAATTACCAAAGTAGGCCTTGATCACTGCAAGACCATTCTCAAATCCGGCTTTTTGCGCCAGCTTGTCAGCATTCGCACTCAGTTCCGGATGGAACGGAGCAAGGAAGTGCTTAGGCTGGAAACCCTGCGCGAACGAAGTCGCAAAGTGGGCCAGCAGTCCCGGCTTCGGGGCGGGCAGGTTGAAGACCACTGTCTGTGGATCGACCACCTCGACCGTCATGCGCTTGCCGGCGACCAGCAAGTAATCCTTCGGTTTCTCCATAACCAAGGGAGAAAGTCCGAGATGATCGTACCAGAATTTAACGTCCTCGGCGGTGAAAGGAGCACCATCAGACCATCTGTGGCCTTTGCGTAGGTAGAAGGTCAATTGCGTGAAATCGCTGTTCCACTTCCAGTCCTTGGCAATGTTCGGTACAATGGTCTGAAGATCATCGGAGTAACGTACGAGGTTTACGTGACGCACAGAAAGAAAGTCTGAAGTCCCTGCCTCAGTGGCATTCGACAGCACGTCCAACGTACCACCATATTTTCCAATCGAATCATATGGTGCGTAAACTAACGGCTCTGACGGCAGTCGATTTGCAACGGAAGGAACTGAACTGGGGTTCCCACGGATTTTCCCGTTGAGTCTGGCAATATCCGGATTGCCCTGGAAGGTCATTTTGCAGCCCGCCAGTTTCTCGAACTCTGCAAGTTCGTACTGCTGCGGATATTTACCGGCTTTGACACCTTTCATATCCGCGACGGTCGATGCCGGACATCCAGCCCAGACCGTATTTGCTGCTGTCAGCAGCAAGATGGACACGGCGATAAAGCCTACACCCATCATGGTTCTTTTTATTTTCAAGTAAAGCATAATACTTTCTCCTTTTACTTGGTTAAACCAGATTTCACTGCAAACTGACCACCATGGTCAGGTGCAGACATTAAAGGGGTCTAGCTGATCTGGAACTCAGAAAGACCTCAGCCTACTAAAATCGAAAATATACCACAAACTTTTTAATGGATTGCCCCAAAAAAACAGGTTAATTTTTCCGTACAAACAAGGGTATAGAGAATTATAAAATATTTCAAGTATTTTTTAACAGCTTCCTTATTACCGTGAATTATCAATCCTACTCCAATGAACAAGTGAACCCTTATATCATTTTCAACCCTAGCATAAACTCCTTTATAAAGCATCTTCTGTAATTATGTTTCTTGGAACAAATTACTTCCCCACACCCCAGAAACAGCTCCCGTTATGGATATTCATTTGACCATAATATTTAATGAGTAATCGAAAAGGACAACATTCAAATAATTTCAGCAACCATGTTTAATACCGATTCCATCTTGCATTTGAGAACCCGAACAATTTAATATACAATTCAGGAATGAGACTAAGAGTCCCATTTAGTAATTGTCCGAATAATTTTTCTCACTTTATCTCAAACAGGTCAAGAAAAAAACATGAAAAATATTTTTTTTGATAAAGGTTCTGCCATGCACCGTACTCTTGCCATCCTGGAACAAGTGGCAAACTCTGATCAACCCGTTACATCCACTGAGATTAACGTTAATTTAAATCTCCCGAAAGCTACCATTCACCGCCTTTGTTCTAAACTTGAAGATGAACAATTTTTACAGCGTGAAATCGACGGCAAACGTTTTCTGCCTGGACTTCGTCTGAGACAAATTGCTTTGGGAGTTTTCAGTAATGAACATTTTCGTACACAAAGACATGCTGTTTTAAAACTACTCTCAGAGGATATTGGAGAAACCTGTAACATTTCTGTTCCAGATGGGAGTCAAATGAGATATATGGACCGAGCTGAAACCCACTGGCCATTACGCATGCAGCTTCCAGTGGGCACGAAGGTTCCGCTTCACTGCACCTCCAGTGGTAAACTTTTTCTCAGCCTGATGCCTGAAGAACAACTGAACCGCTTGATTGGCAGTTTAAATTTAGAACAAAAAACGGAGAATACACTGACAACCAGGAAAAGTTTGGAAAAAGCTTTGGAAAAAATTCGAAAAAAACAAGTTGGAACAGATAATCAGGAATTTATTGAAGGAATGGTCTGTGTGGCAGTACCAATTTACGACAGACGGAAGCGCTTATTTGCCACTTTGTCAATTCACGCCCCNAGTTCCAGAATGACTCTGGAAGAGATTTCTCGTCATGTACCACGCTTACAGAAAGCTTCTCATGACTTGAGCTTGATTACTGATCCCGATGACAATTAGTCTTCTTTTACAAATAGATCACAAAAACATTTCGAACAGATTACTTCTTCTAAAACTCCGTGCCTCAGAAGCTACAAATATTTTGTCTAATTTCTATTGCGCCTAAAATCTTATTTACTTTACTCGTGAGACATGAATTATTAAGATACTGCTATCATTAACTTATGCATATCATCTCGACTTAAGGGAGAGATCTGCTAAAGTACTGATATTTTATAAGATCCCTCACATAGTTCGTAATGATACGTAAAACTAGTGACTGTCGAGTTACTTTAATAATTTAGTATTATTTGCTAAGATGAAAAAACAATACGGAGCGATTCTGCTGGCCGGCGGACTGTCATCACGCATGGGGCGGGATAAGGCGAGCCTCGAAATAGGAGGNCGGACAATGCTTGAAAGACTATTGTTGATCTTGCGTCCACTCGTAGCTGAAACAGTTGTAATGCGTGCACCGGGACAGATTCTCCCTCGCATTTCCCGGGAGTTACAAGATTGGATCAAGCTTGGCACGGACTCAGTGGCAGAACGTGGACCTCTCCAGGGTATTGTTGATGCCCTACCTCTTTTGAGTTCAGAGATCGACAAAGTGTTCCTGCTTACATGCGATTTACCCTATTTAACTGAAGAGTGGCTTCAAACTTTGCGTGATATTATGACAGACGAGTATGACATTGTCTGCACAGAAGAGGAAAATATCACTAATCCGCTTTTAGCTCTTTATCGTCGTCCTGTTCTCGAACCAGCCGCAGAATTACTTGCCGAAGGAAAACGACGCCCAATATTGCTTTGGGAAGGATGGCGCATGGTTCGTCTTTCCTCTCCTGAAGAAACTCCATGGATTTGTCAGGATGTAAACACTCCGGATGAATTTAAAAAAGCACAATTATTTTTTCAAAGAAAGCATGATTGATTTATACACAGCCCCTACTCCAAACGGTTACAAGGTTTCAATTTTACTCGAAGAACTCAAACTGCCCTACAATGTAGTCTCTATTGAACTCGAAAAAAAAGAACAAAAAAAGACTGAGTTTCTCAAGCTCAACCCAAACGGCAGGATTCCTACCATTGTTGATCATGAAAACAATGATTTTACCGTTTTTGAGTCCGGAGCCATTTTGATTTATTTGGCGGAAAAGTCCGGAAAATTTCTGTCTTCTGATCCCAATGGACGCTCCGTGACACTACAGTGGCTGATGTTTCAAATGGGCGGAATAGGACCGATGCAGGGACAAGCTCATGTGTTTTATCGCTATGCTCCGGAAAAAATTGAATACGCAATCGAACGCTACCAAAAAGAAACCCTGCGACTTTACACTGTGCTGGATACACAACTCAAAGAACATGAGTATCTTACCGGTGATCTTAGCATTGCAGACATCGCCACCTGGCCCTGGGTCAGGAGTTATCGCTGGGCAGGTTTGGATATTGAAAATCTTCCTCATTTACAACGCTGGCTCGATGTTTTGGCCGAACGCCCGGCTTTTCAGCAGGGAATTGAGGTACCATACAAGATAGATCGAAGTAAGATGACTCCGGAGCAAATTCAGGAAAAAGGAAGTAAAATTTTAATATAAAAAAACTAATCATGTCTTCCCCACTTCTTTCTGTAAAAAATCTGTCAGTTGATTTCACACAAGGCGATCGAGTAACACATGCAGTGAGCCACGCCTCGCTGGAATTGAACAAAGGTGAAACGCTGGCTTTAGTAGGTGAAAGTGGATCCGGCAAATCTGTTACCGCCCATTCTATTCTGCGACTCCTGCCTGCTTCCTCATCTCATCCTGACGGCAATATAGAATTTGAAGGGGAAAATTTGCTCCAAATGTCTGAAGCAAAAATTCGTGGTGTCCGGGGTAACCGAATCGGGATGATTTTTCAGGAACCAATGAGTTCTCTGAATCCACTGCACACGATTGAAAAACAAATAAACGAGGTCTTGTTTGTCCATCAGGGTTTAGGTCGAAAACAGGCGCGCGTACGTACGTTGGAACTACTGGATATGGTGGAAATTCAAAACGCAAAAAAACGTTTAGGCGCATTCCCGCATGAATTGAGCGGAGGTCAGCGGCAGCGGGTAATGATTGCCATGGCACTGGCCAACAAGCCTGATTTACTAATTGCAGACGAACCGACTACTGCACTCGATGTTACAGTACAAGCACAAGTTCTTCAACTTCTTCGTCAACTTCAGGAGCAATTTAAGATGGCCATTCTGCTGATTACACATGATCTTGGCATTGTACGAAAACATGCTGACAGAGTTGCAGTGATGACTCAGGGCAAGATAATTGAGACCGGAAATACAGAAGAACTTTTTTTGCATCCTCAGCACTCCTATACAAAAATACTGCTGGAGTCAGAACCTGGCGGGCAGCCTGTAACAGTCACGGATTCTGCCACATATTTTGTCTCAACCAGGAATTTAAAAGTCTGGTTTCCAATCCAAAAAGGTGTTTTGAAAAGGACCGTTGATCACGTTAAAGCAGTTGACGGCGTCAGTTTGGAAATCCGCAAAGGACACAGTCTCGGTGTTGTTGGAGAAAGCGGATCCGGAAAATCCACCCTCGGACTTGCTTTGCTCCGTCTGATAAAAAGTGAAGGGGAAATCCAATTTGGTGATGTTTACCTGGACGCTTTAAATCAAAAACAGATCACACCGATTCGGAAGGCAATGCAAATTGTATTTCAGGATCCNTTNGGAAGNCTNAGTCCACGGATGACTGTGGAACAAATAGTGTCGGAAGGCCTGGAAATCCACAAACTTGAAAAAGAAGAAAATCGTGAAGAGCAGATTGTACAGGTTCTCAAAGAGGTCGATCTCGATCCTGAATTAAGACATCGCTATCCTCACGAGTTTTCCGGAGGACAGCGCCAGCGCATTGCCATAGCCCGTGCCCTGGTACTCAAACCCAGTTTTTTAGTACTGGATGAACCGACCTCCTCACTTGACCGCTCAGTACAGTCTCAGGTTTTAGAACTGCTTCGTAATTTGCAGAAAAAGCATAACCTGACTTATCTGTTCATAAGTCATGATTTAAAAATAATCCAGGCACTTTGTCACGATATCATCGTCATGAAAGACGGAATTGCTTTGGAAGCAGGGCCTACCGCGAAAATTATGAATAATCCTCAGAATCCTTATACTAAAGCTCTACTGAAAGCAGCTTTTTAAAAGGAAAACATCACTATTTCCGCGGATTTACATGCGACAACTGATCCATCTTTTCACCCGAAATTTCATAGGCTTTACCAAATCCTTTGACGAAAAGACCCGAATTCGGCTTCAGTCTAATCAACTGAAAATCGGCAAGCATACGTAATGTTTGCATCAGTTCACCGGCAAAATCGTCAAAAAGAGACATTATCCTCATCCAGTCTTGAGATTCACGCTCCACGATTTCCGCATCACAATCAAAAGTAAGTCGCTTTCTGGCAAATATATTTTCAGCCTGTTCTTCAGGTTCTATAAACATGATTCCAGCCCTTGAGTCATGAAGTAAATTTTTTGTATGACGGGCCAGTGCGCTTATATAAATATAAAACTGATTATTTTGATCTACAACAAAGGGAGCGTAGCTGCTTTCCGGACGTCCATTTTTGCCGATTGTGGACAACTGCAGACTGCGAAATTTTTTCAAAAAGTTCAAATATTCAGTTTTTGTCTTTGTAAGCGAAACTGCTGACTGATTCATTTTTGATTCCTGAAAAAGTGCTTTTTGAAATAAACATTAACACGAAAAAAATATTTATCATATTCATTTTTTTTGTATGCCTTAGATGCCTAATATTGAACGACTTTATTGCTCTTTGATTTAGTATATACAATAATATTTTTATTTTTTTGTAAAAAATCTTTAACTTATTTATCAGTTATTTATGGGTAACTTATTCATCTTTTTAGAAATCTTTTTTGTTGATTTTACCCTTCGATTTGCATTAAATTAGTGAGGCCAGTCTGGTACTGAAACCATTCCATGGACAGGAAAAATATTAAGCCTATCTCAAGCAAAATATTAACTGATTTAGACTTGAGAAAAACAGCAAATGGATTTGAAATATAAGAAAAAATGGAGCTGAGTCATAATCAATCATTAGAATTTAAAGAGTGCCTTAGACGTTCTTTGCCTTCTCATGTAAGCCAGTCATGGTTGGATTCTCTTCAGCTGCTAAAAATAACTCCTTCAAAGGTTGTATTAGGCGGAATTCAACACAAAATATACCGTTACGAAATCAAGACTAATCACGAATCTCTCCTGAAAGAAGTCCTCAACGAACTTTTCCCTGAAAAAGCCCCATTTTCAGAGAAAAAATTCGAATACAAAATATGCAGTTTTTCAGGTCGTAAGAAATCCGTACAAACTGAATTTGATCTTAATCAAGATCAAATTGCAAACAAAAATAACGATCTGGAAATAAAAAATTCCAAGTCAGACTTTGCAACAGAACATGCTGCAGGAAGTACCAGCTCATATTCTCTGGATTCCTTTGTCCCGGGTAAACGAAACCTATTAGCAAGCAGGGCTTGTAAAGCAGTCGTTGAAATGCCGGGTATAGCCTTTAATCCTTTTGTTATTTATGGTGAGTCCGGATCAGGAAAAACGCACTTGCTTGAAGGAATCAGCAATGAACTCCAGCAAAGCAATCCCAAAAAACAAAGAGTTCAGGTTTCTGCAGAAGATTTTTTGAATGATTTTGTTAATCATCTCAGATTAAGTAAAATGAAAGAATTCCGTGACCGTTACCGAAAGGCTGATGCTTTTCTACTGGATGATTTGCAGGCTCTGGTTCCATCTGCAAAGTGTCAAACGGAACTGCTCTACACAATTAATGCGTTACGCAAGAAAAAAGCGCAAATTGTTATAGCCTGTCAGGAAGCGCCAACACAGATTTCCGGACTAAGTTCCGGACTACGGGGAAAACTGGATTCAGGGCTGACGGTTGATATCGGAATTCCCGATGATCAAACCCGGATTGCAATTCTTGAGAGCAAAGCTAAAGAACGTGGAATTCCACTGAACGATGAGCTGGCAAATTTTATCGTGAAGCATATTAAGGGAGGAATAGGCCGCATGGAAGGAGTTCTGATGCGTCTCGGCGTACATGCTTCATTGCTGAATGAAGAGCTTACTATAGAATTGGCTCGTTATTCTCTGAAAGACTGGCTTGATGATTCTGCAAAAAAAACCAACTTTGAGCAGCACTCACATGGTAAATCCACAGTTACTATAGAAAACAAAATCCTGCAGCATATCTGCATAATGTTTCAAATTTCTGAAGAAGGACTTCATTCATATCGTCGTGACAGAAAACACATCAAAGCAAGACAGGCAGCCGTATTTTTGCTAAAAAAACTTACCTCACTGTCCCTGAGTGAAATCGGCAAAATCATAGGTCGTGACCATTCAACGGTCCATGCTACCTTGAAAAAAGTCGGCGAGAGAATGTTAAAAGATGATTTCTTTCAAAAACAAATGCAAACTTTCCTGCAGGAGTTTGAAGAAAAGCATGTTTCAAGGCGGACCCTTGAACAAAAACGCAGCTACCGTAATTGAGTCCCGGATCAATTAATTCAGCAAAAGCATTTTTCTCCTCTGTCTACTATAATTGCCTTTCCATACAATTTCAGCTAAATTTATCTGCAGACACTATTTCCACTGGGAACAAACATTCAGTCTGATTGTTTAATGAGTCTTAGATCAATCCTGATTCTTTTCAGATTGCAGGTTCTAATAATTTTTGCTTCTTCCGGATGTACAAGTTTGCAGAAAAAGATTTACATTAGCCATCCGGATAGTTTACGCAAACAAGTTAACATGGTTTGTTCAAACATAGATACGTCCAACTTCATTGTCAGAGATCTTCGAGTCTGGCTGAATCAGAAGGACGGCAAAGAGATTGAATTAAAACACTATAATTCTCTTCTTCCTGACGGCTATTATTTCTGTACCCGGCAGCAACGGAAGTCATCAATTCTCGAATGAATATACTAAATGCCTGAATCTGCTCCAGTAAAAATTCTGATCCGCACACCAAACTGGCTGGGTGATATGGTTATGTCAAGCGGATTTGTCCGCGCTGTTCTTGAAGCCTTTCCAGAATCACAGGTTGATTTAATCGTTAAATCCGGATTTGAAAAAATACCGCTTCCACATCGTGGACAAATAATTCCTTTTGATCCAAAAAAAGAAACTGCAGGAAATTTTGGAAAAACTTTGCGTGCTGAGAATTACGATTATTTTTATGTTCTGCCTCCAAGTTTTTCAGCTGCATGGATGGCACATAAGAGCAAAATACCGCACCGGATCGGCTATTCCGGAGAATTCAGAAGTTTTCTGCTGAGTTTGGCAAAAAAGCCGGAGGCTACCCCACGCTCACAACACTTACTCAAAGAGTACCTGAATTTATTGGCACCAGGGATTTCTACAGAAAAATATCCTCCGCGACTAGAAATAACTCATGAATGGGTGGAAAAACAACTTGGCTCCTTGGAAATTTCTCTTCCTGAATCTTTTTTTGTCTTCACTCCGGGGGCTATTTTTGGCCCGGCAAAACAGTGGCCTCTAGAACATTTTCGTACACTTGCTACACTACTGCACAATGTTTTTGGAGATCCAATTCTCATTTTAGGTACCGAAGCGGATGTAAAATCTGGTGCTGAAATTTCTCTGGGACTAGACTTTGTTCAAAATTATTGTGGACAAACTTCCCTTTCGGAATTGCTCGCAATTTTAGCAAAAGCCAAGTTACTGGTTGGGAATGACTCTGGAAGCATGCATTTAATGAGCGCATTGCAGCGTCCGCAAATTGCCATTTTTGGCTCAACCTCTCCCGACTGGACTGCACCAATCAATCCTAATGCGACTGTACTTAGCCGCAATTTATCCTGCTCACCCTGTTTTTCAAGAACTTGTCGTTTTGCTCACTATGACTGCCTGAAACTAATTGAGCCTGAGTTGGTACTTGAAGAAACACTAAAACTCCTCACTGAAAAAAACCAGACTGAAGCTTAAATCAGCTTCCAGATTGATTATTCATTCAGTTCTGATGATAATTAATCTGAGATGACTACATTTTCTGCATTGTCGGATATTTATTTATCCTTAAATGTACAAAAGGATAAATCCTGAATTCTCTCAATTTTACATGTAGAAAGGAAAAGCAAATTTTCACTTAGATTTCTTTGTACAGAATCATTATTTTCAGACATAAAAAAACCAATGGATTGGATACAGGCCATAGTGCTGGGCATTGTTCAGGGATTGAGCGAATTTTTACCGATCAGCAGCACAGCTCACTTAAGAATTGTTCCGGAATTACTCGGCTGGAGTGATCCGGGGACAGAATTTTCTGCAGTTATTCAACTGGGTACACTGGTTGCGGTGTTGCTCTTTTTCCGTAAGGATGTAGTCCAACTGTCCTCGGCGGCACTGGAAAGCCTCTGGCATAGGAACCTGTTTGAAACTCCAGAATCAAAAATGGCCTGGAGTATTGCAGCCGGAACTATTCCAGTAGTCGTCTTAGGTTTGGGATTTAAGGATTTCATCAAAAACGAGGCACGTGAACTCTGGGTGATCGGAACTGCATTAATAGTACTGGCAATTTTTCTTTATCTTGCCGAAAGACTTTCGTCTCGCAACCGTGACATTAAACAATTAAGTTTTTTACAAATTCAATTAATCGGCCTGACACAGGCTTTGGCTCTGATTCCCGGCTGTTCCCGTTCCGGATCCACCATAATGGGTGGTTTGATGGTGGGTTTAAATCGTGAAGCTGCTGCGAGATTTTCTTTTTTGCTGGGATTGCCTGCGATTTTTGGCAGCGGTCTATACGAATTGAAGGAACTAATGGAAATTGGAATCAGCAGTGACCAATACATAAATTTAATTCTGGGAATTCTAGCTGCATTTGTTGTGGGCTACCTTTCGATAGAGTTATTGCTGCGTTTTCTCCGTAATCACGGCACTTTGGTTTTTGTAATTTACAGGATTGTGCTGGGAACTGGGATTTTAATTTTTTTGGTATAATAAATTAGTTATGCTCATCGCTCAAATCAGTGATCTTCATATACCCCGAAAAAACACAAAAACATACGGGATTGCGCCGATGGCAGAGAATTTAGTACTCTGTATCGACCACATAAATCAACACCTGCCAAAACCGCACCTGGTTCTGGTCACAGGTGATATTACCAGTACGGGGCAAGCAGAAGAGTTCAATCATGCCGCCAATTTGCTAAACCGTTTCGAGATGCCCTTTTATGTCATTCCCGGCAATCACGACGACCGAGACATACTTCGATCAACTTTTGGAAA
>JGI11754J13217_1000100_pt1 | contig 10832 bp, 6 predicted proteins | sample DeeseametaMP0103_FD_13217 | JGI IMG/M metagenome (IMG submission 13217)
ATGTAATTTACGAAGACCCAGCCAAAAAAAACGACTGCAAAACTACGCCGGACTATACATCTTAGTCTAAGGTCGTTTTTAGCAGCAATGATTTTCTTTTGGTATTCTGTTTCAGTATACATTTCTGTCTCTGCTCAAAATTTAACTCCGGAAATATTAGCATGTTCCGAATCTGCACAAGCTCGTTACGCCTGTTTTAAAAAAGGGAGGAAAGGTGAATTCGAACGTGCTAAAGAAATGGAGGCTATTCGACGGTCTGCTCGTGATACAAAAGAAGAATTTCTTTTAGTATCACTCATGCACTCCAAAAGACAATGCGAAAAATTATCTTCTGGAAATAATGCAGCAAATCAAGTATTCACGTTCCCGAAATATTTCTCAAAAATGAGAAAAATACTCCCTTACTTACGGTTATATGGTTGAACTGAAACCCATAAGCATNTTAGATTATGAGCGGTTTAATAAAGAAGCTCTATTANTNCTTCTTAAAAATTTGTNCCAATTATAACNTGATAGTNAAATATTTTCAATGAATATTGCTGAATGGCAACAATATGAAGTAGATGTCTCAGGTAGGTAAGGAACTTAAATATGGAGGAAATGCCTATTATTATTTCAATTCATGATGAAATATTCAAAGGGAAAAGTTGCTTGTTCAGAACGAGTTGAGTACCTGTTTCATCCAATTGATTTAGCAACCAGAATCTGGGAGTGTCTCCAAGCTGTACTTCGCCATGGTTTAGTGAGAGGGCAAAACACCTTTCTTTTGTATCAATACGGAAACTATGGAGATCAATTAAATCTGTTTTATGATTATTGAGTTCCAACTTTAATCCATCTGGAATACTCTCTACTGATAATCCCAACATTGGAGTTATTGCACATTCAAGGTAGCATTTATCCCATCGACTATCACTCCAGTATTCAACGTAATAGCGGTTGGTTTCCTTTTCATAAAACAGGTTTGACTCAAAAAGCGATAAAACCTTTCCAGTGATATACTTATCTCTCAGACTCCATTTTTTATGGTCATCAACATGAATGTAATCATAAAAAAATTGCCCCGCAAGTTTAGTTGAAAAATCCTCTCNATCCGAAAGTGAACGTGAAATTGGAACTGGAAAATACATTCCTCTCGGCAACTCGGCATCATACTCAGGAAAATGTTCTTCCATTACTTTCAATAAATACTTGTTGTCAAGCAGTCCGGAAGATTTAAGTTTTTGTAATTGTACAGGAACAAGCGGGTTCAAAAAACGATCTTTCAATAGAAACAGCATGATTAGGTTTCGTGCAGAAAACCAGTCTATACGTTCCTCGAAAGTCATGAATATTTTGTTAATAATAATGTTATTGCTCCCCTGTTTCAGCAATCAATATGCTTTTGAGAAAATTTAGAGAGAGGCATGAAGAAAATGTGATGCAAGGGCAAGTTTGGCAAAACGATTTAATAATGAACGACCACATTTATTGTAGCTTTCATAACGGTTGGAAAAAAATGCATAAGTCATTTCAGAGATCCGACGCATATGCATGGCCATACGTTCTGACCACTTAGTAGCATCTCCTATGATAGTGTGATATTTGTCGCGCTCCATGAACATTACAATTGAATATGCTTTTCTGCCATGAGGCGTATCTATTTCAACAATTCCTCCATTTCCGTTTACACCCTTTACAAATCCGGTCTTGTCCCAAATTTTTACAGATTTATTTGACGAAAAACAGGTTCCAGCTTTAATTCTGTCTATCAACCATGAGTGTCCGGGCAATTTAAGTAAATGCAGCATTTTTTTTGATGCAGTCATGTTATTTTCCAGGTTGAATTCAGAACCAATTACACGATTGGACCAAATATTAACAAAAATTTGATTTAAATCTGCTGCAGATATTTTATTTTGATAGGTCCGTCCATCTTCAGGAATAGCTTCCGCCAACTTCAGTTCTTTGTATATTTTTGTTTCATTCAGTAAATCCTGGATTTTTTTGGGCCCGCCTAACAATTTGATAATGGTATTTGTACTTGGGTTGCTGCTGAATCGAATCATTTCCTCAATTTGCCGTTCATACTTCGAAGGTTCTTTTATGTTCCCGCGAAAGCGCTGAATCATAAAAGCATGAAGTATTGGGACCTTAATCGTACTTGCTGATTTTACACTTTGTCTTGGACGAATAGATACCACATAAGATCCGGTTGTCAGGTCTTCAACAACGATAAATAATTTGTCTACTGGTTTCAATCTTTTTTGTATATACATTTCTTCCATGTACCGGCTAATACTTGCTTCCAGCAGAGATGTGAAAGGCATAGAGGCTGGTTTTACTTTGAAAACAGACAAAGGTTTTGGCATATAAATCTTTACATGCTTTTTGGCTACCCATCCTTTTATGCCTTTTGGGATACGGATTTTGAGCCATTCATGTTTTGGTGAAGACAGGGGNAAAATATGTGTGTCCTTAAGGATCACCTTTAGCACAGGATTCTTAGTACNTGGACCGNAACGAACATTTAATGCTGTAGCAGAAACTACTGCAAAGCTGCCTTTAATGACAGAAAATGNCGGTTTATCTTTCGATTGTTTTGCTGAGTAAAAACCCTGCAATGAGTGAGGTGGAAATTGGTTGGAAAATGGAGAATTCCTTTTTGCGAAAAGCGGACTTAGAGAAAACAATAATAAAAAAAACGGGAGGCAGACTTCAGGCAGCAAACAAAACAACATATTGCTGCCATTTGCTCTTATTAAACTGAGTCTATTTTTCAAAGTAAAACTCAAAGAAAATTAGCTGCTAGAAATGCGGCAGCTCCTGCAGTGTGATTTTCCGATGAGATTCGAAAGGGTGGGGTGCCTTCAAATCATTCAATGGGAAGGCTGAAAGAAAAGAGTTCCCGAGTCCTGGAAAAGGCGAATTAGGTATTTCCGATTTTATAATGACAGAAATTAACCGTACTTACTCTTTGCGAATTCGACTGATGTTAGTCAAAAAAACAATTCCTGGAATAATTATGAATCCAATTACCAAAACACTGAATACAATCGTCCAACTCAGTCCCATTTATGCTCCTTTAAATTAAAGTATTTGAAAAATCCTGATAATAAACTCTATTCTAATAAAATTAAAAAGCAAACTAAAATCAACAGTCCATTGAATAGACTTAGTGCCAAACTGTACCTAAATATCAGGAAAGTCTTACTTAGTCAAAATCTAAATATCAGTCATTATTATTTATTTTTTACTGAAAATACAAAAGCTCCTCTAAAATCAGGGTTGTTTTGTTTCAGTCTATTGCGCAACTTCTCAGCTTCTTTTTTTGATTTTAACCCGCCAATTTGAACTTTTTGAAAAAGTATTTTTTGTGTAGTACGTTGTATTTTAAAAAAAATCTGATTCTTAAAAGCTTGATTTAAGTATGTTCTTACTCTATTAGCCGTTTCCAGTTCTGGAAATAAACCTAGGGAAACCTGGAACCCTTTTTTTATCGATTTACGATAAGCGTATCCTGCCAGAGATTTGTCGGAGTTAATTTTCTTTACAATTTTTGCAGATTCTTCTTCTCCCAAAACATTTGTTGATATAACTTCGGCTATACCGGAACTTTCACTGGAAGTCCGGACACGTGTTTTATAGCCAAGGCTTTGTAATTGAAGGCGACTTTCATTTACACATTCATGGGAGATACAGGAAATAACCTGTATGTAATAACTGTATTTATTTGTTTTGGTCCTAAGTTTTGACTTTTTAGGTTTAGGTTTGCTGAGTTTTGCAACAGGAGGGGGTTTTGGAGGAGGTTCTAACACTGTTTCAGGCGATTGAGTTTCAGAAGGAGTGGCCAAGTAATATAGAACTGCAATCGTGATGGAGCCCAAAATCAAACCGGATACGCAGGATAGAATTACCGCTTTTAGCGGAAAACCTTTGGAGGCTGCTTTCCTTTTTGATTCTTGCTCCTGCTTTTCTTCGTCGTCATCTATTTCCTCATCTCCCAGACCATCGTCATCATCAACTTCGTCCAGATCATCATCACCAAGGTTATGATCTTCTTCCTGAACATCGTCATCATCATGGTTATGGTCATCTACCTGAACATCGTCATCATCATTGTTTTGGTCATCTTCGTTGTCATCATTTTTGGTTTCTTCACTTTCACTATTATCATCACTTTCCAGGTCATCGATTGTAGAAAGATCTTCGAAAAATGAATCCAATTCACTATCACCCTCATCTTCTCCATCATTTTCCATGAAAGAGTCGAGTTGTTCACCAAAATCGTCACCAAAATCATCCAGTCCTTCAAGTCCGTCAATTTTTTCTTCAGACATATCTCATTTTCTGTTGGAATGTTGTTTGGTGAATTGATTAAGTTATGTAGTCGTAAAAATTAGATTTTGTCACATAATCATCACAGATCTACTAAAGATACAGAAAACTTTTCTATAAAACATTCCTCTGTGATCTCTTTATATCAGTGGTTGATCGTATATCTGGTTGGTTTGTTAGTTTCAGAGAAGCTATCAAAAATGGTTGTGCATTATTGCTCTTTTCCATTTTCAACGGGTTTGTTCATCAAATGAAAAAGGTATAAACCACGTAAAGTCAAATCATCATGAAAAATAACTTCAGGCAGAATCGGTAATAATTTATTCGCTAAACCACCTGTAATAACAACAGTAGGATAAGGCTGGTCCATTTGTACAATTTCTTTCGCTAATTTGTCAATCAACGAATCTATCATACCACCATAACCATAAATGAGGCCGGACTTAACGCTATCTGTCGTATTTTTACCTATTAAATTTTCTGGAATTTCAAGATTTACTTGAAAAAGTTGGGCTGCCCTGGAAAATAATACTTCGGCTGATATTAACAATCCTGGGCAAATCACTCCTCCTTCAAAGCTCCCTTCTGCAGTGACTACATCCAAAGTTGTGGCTGTTCCGCAATCAATAATTATCAGCGAAGTTTTATATTGCTGGTATGCAGCAAGGGCATTAATAAGTCTGTCTTGGCCAACTTTTGCAGGTATTTCAGTGTTGATTTCTATGCCAAAATTCAGATCGCTGTTTACTATTAAAGGCGGTTGACCAACCAAATTTTCGATTAGATTAAGAAAAACATTTGTCAGTTCAGGAACAACAGAACTAAGAACTGCTCCATCTACGTCTTCCAAGCTGAAATCGCATGCGAAAAGCATACCCCGAACCAGCATTTCATATTCATCTACACTCTGATGATGAACAGTATGCAAGCGCCAATTCTGCAGTAATTCAGAATCTTTGAAAATACCAAGAACTATGTCACTGTTACCTATGTCAGCAGCTAGAATCATTAATTTACCTTTTCATATCAAAAATGTCTCCTGAAACATGTGTCAGTATTTGACCAGAATCTGTCCGTATTTGCAGATAACCTTCTCTTGTCAAACCCTCAATGATACCAACTGTTCCGGAGTCTTTTACTCGTTCTTCTACGTTATTCAAACTACAAACCTTCCTGCCTAATGCCTTAGCCCGCTGCAACCATTCCTGCAGCAATGAGGAACGACCTGAGGTTGTTTTATCAGAATTTTGTGTGTTAGCAGAGACTAGACTAAATTTTTCCAGACAGCTATCTAATTCTAGCAGAAGCTGCTGAAAAATTGATTCATTATTAAGAACTGGTGCTGATTCAGTTTTAGATGATATGTCTGAAATTGGTGACATTTCAGACTCTATTGTCGTCACAATATTCTGTAATTCTTCAGGATAATCATTAGGACAGCCTTTTGTGTTTAAACCGATTCCCATGATTAAGACAGGAAAACTATGATCGGGGATATTGATTGTTTCGAGCAATATTCCACAGATTTTCTTTTCGTTTACCAGTACATCATTGGGCCATTTAAGACGGATATTTTTGACATAATTTTCAAGAACACGAGCTACAGCCACTCCTGCTAATAAAGCAAATATTTGAATCTCTTCAAGTGGCAAATTTGGGTGCAAAACTACGGAAAAAGTTACGTTATTTCCTTTTACAGAAGTAAACTTTCTGCCGGCTCTTCCACGTCCCGAAATCTGCATTTCTGCAATCACGACCAATCCGTGCCTTTGCAGCAGTTCACTTTTGTCTTTCAGGTATGAATTTGTTGAATCGATTTCCTTCAGACGTATAATGTGACTGCCAATATTTTCAGACATTGTTATTTAGCGCAACAAAAATTCGTGGATTATAAGCTTTTCAACAGAATGGTCAGGTTTTCTGTTGACCGACACAAACGCATTCACTTCTGCTTGTACATTTTCGATTTCGGTTTTCAGGTTGATTTCATACCAATTACTGTAAGGAATGAAGAATTGCTTGGCGACAACCGGCAAATCAGAAGTTGCAGGACTTGAATCCAAAGATTTTTGTATTTCAGAATTTGAATAGTATGTTTTACCTTTTTCTCCACTGGTTATTAATTTTAGTGTAGACCCTATTTCTATAGCTTTTGCTATAAATGTTTGGGAGCTACTACTATCAGCTTGATCTTCAAACTGCATCAAAAAATCAACAATCTCATTTTCTGTTGCAAGGTTGACATTTATACGTGGTTGTTCAAAACCTTCTGCCCTATTTTCGACTGGAAAAACCGTAAAATATTTTTTCCAGTTTCCTGGTCCTGATTGAGAATTATCTAAAGGAATTCCGCTTTCAGCAATACCGTCAATCAGTAGAATTTCGCTAAGTTTATCCAACTTTTGATTCTTGATTTCATATTCAGTTTGCAAATCCTGGTAGTGTTCTATTCCTATCATTTCATATGGTTCCTGGTCCCCATCAGTCCAATCGAACAAGGCAGCATAAATTCTGTCGATGGAAGAAATTCCCAAAGAGACTTGACCGGACACAGATTTCATATTTTTTAGTATATTCACAAACTGGTTATGCAAATCTAAATCTTCCGGTGTTCCAGGATTGTTCTTCCGGATTCGATTCAAATTGAACAAATGATCAATCGGACGAATATATGGTGTATAAAAAATTACATCAGGAAAATCAGCAATTACTCCTGCAATTAATTTTACAGGTTTGCAGGGATTTAAAAGAGTGCAGTCCTTTCCAGAAAATTCACTAAAATTATACTGTAATCCCTGTAAGTAGACTCGAAAAAATTTAACCTCGTTTTGACCTTTCAACCCCTCCAGTACAGCCTTAAACATAGATTTGACAGCATTCCTGGCTTTGAATGAAGCTTGGTAATTTTGGATACCCCTTGTCTCGAGTTTTGTTTCAAAAGAAAACTCTGTCATGAAAACGGCAAGCAGGGCCAAAATAACCAGCGTGATCAACAAAGCAATTCCACGTTGCGGACTTTTATATAAGTGTGAAGGTGGGGTCACTAAAAGGTGAGACATGAATTTTTAGATTTGCAGGCTGAGATTAACACCTCAACCCGCAGTCCAAAGTTTTCATTAGCGTAAAATTTTAAGGCCGTTGCTTGACAGGAAATAGAAGAGCTGTTTTTGCTCACGGCTACAATACTGCTAATATTTTATGAACAACCACTGGTTGCTCCACAGGAAGCACATTTGAGGCATGAACCGTTACGTACCATAGTGAACTGCTGACAGGTGTGACAGGCTTCACCCTCATAACCCTTCATTCGTGCTTCTTGAACAAGGGTTGTTTTGGAACGTTCCTGTGTCTCCCAACTTTCTGTCGATGTATCAGTACCAAAATCTGAATTGCCAGTAAATTCAGCATGTACCTGTTCCGGTTTTGGATCAGAATTTTTTAACAGAGCAAAATCTACTCCTTCAAAATCGCTTTCCTCCTGTTCCAGAAAGGCCAGACTTTCTTCAGTGCTGAGAGTCCTCTCCGAAACTACTTGTTCGTTGTCAAACTCGGGTTGATCCTCATTTTGTGTATGTACTGCACTGGCTTGTAACTCGTCAGAATTGACCTGAGCCAGATCGTTGCGACCAAGGTAAGAAATTGCAAGTTCACGGAAAATGTAATCAATGATGGATGTACTCATTTTGATTGAGTCATTTCCAGAAACCATACCGTTTGGTTCAAAACGTGTAAAAATAAAGGCTTCCACAAATTCTTCCAGTGGTACACCATGCTGCAAGCCCAGTGAAATTGCAATTGCAAAGCTGTTCATCAAGCTTCTGAAAGCGGCTCCCTCTTTGTGCATATCAAGAAAAATTTCGCCTATTGTACCATCTTCATATTCACCGGTACGCAGATAGAGTTTGTGCCCTCCGATGACCGCTTTTTGAGTGTAGCCACTGCGACGGTGTGGTAATTTTCTGCGTTTGGCTATGTAGCGGTGAATTATTTTTTCCGCAATCCGGACTTGTTCCGGTTTTTCAGCAGCAATATCCCCTTCAACCTCATCTTCGTCCCACAAGTACTCCTCCACATTCACATTAAGTGGCTGACTAAGTTTGGAACCGTCGCGATATAGCGCGTTGCACTTCAATCCGTAATGCCAGGAAGAGGATAAAGCCTCTTTAATATCAGTGATATTAACTTCATTTGGCATATTGATAGTTTTGGAGATGGATCCGGAAATAAAAGGCTGGGCCACTGCCATCATGCGGATGTGCGCTTCTGGAGCAATAAAACGTTTACCTTTTCGACCGCATTTGTTTGCGCAGTCAAAAACGCTGTAATGTTCCGGTTTGATGTGCGGAGCATCCTCAATTGTCATTGTTCCGCAAATATAATCGTTTGCAGCCTCAATTTCTTTACTGCTGAACCCGAGATGCTTGAGAATACTGAAGTCAAAATCTCCCAGTTGCTCGTCACTCAATCCCAGCGTTTCCTTACAAAATGACTCACCAAGAGTATACATGTTAAATACAAAGCTGATATCAAATGCAGTAGGCAATTGTTCTTCAATGCGTTTTAGGACCTCGCTCGTAAATCCTTTGGTACGCAAAATGTTTGCATTGATGCAGGGGCTTCCGTCCAGTCGTGCGTGCCCTTTGATATAGTGTACAATGTCAGTAACTTCCGAGTCGTCATATCCAAGTTTATATAAAGCCGGTGGAATCGAATTGTTAATGATTTTGAAATAACCGCCGCCTGCAAGTTTCTTGAACTTAACCAAAGCAAAGTCCGGCTCGATTCCGGTAGTATCACAATCCATCAGTAAACCGATAGTTCCAGTTGGTGCAATCACAGTGACCTGTGCGTTACGGAAACCGTGTTTTTCTCCCAGTTTTAGGGCCGTATTGGCATCTTGTTGAGCTGCCTTCAGCAGTTCTGGAGGACAGTGCTGACTGTCTATTCCAACCGGTTTGATGGTCAATCCTTCATATTCACTATCCGGTGCACGAAATGCAGCCCGCCGATGATTCCTGATCACCCGCAGCATATTATCCTTGTTCTTTTCGTAGCCGGAAAATGTACCAAGCTCTTTCGCCATTTCAGTAGAAGTTGCGTAAGAAGTCATGTGCATAATTGAAGTCACGGCACCACAAATAGCAAGGGCTTTTGCTGAATCATAAGGAATACCGTTAACCATTAAATATGTCCCCATATTGGCGTAACCCAAGCCAAGAGTGCGGAACTTGTAAGAGAGATCTGCAATGTTTCTGCTTGGAAATTGTGCCATCAAAACACTAATTTCCAGAACTATTGTCCAAATTCTTGAACCATGACGCAATTTTACAATATCAAGTTCTCCCGTTTTAGGATCTCGAAACTGAAGCAAATTCAACGAAGCTAAATTGCAGGCTGTATCATCCAAAAACATGTACTCACTGCATGGGTTAGATGCCCGAATTGGACCATCAGCCGGACATGTGTGCCACTCGTTGATTGTTGAGTCAAACTGAATTCCAGGATCCGCAGAAGCCCAGGCTGCGTATGCAATTTCTTCCCAAAGTTCGGTAGCCTTTAGTTTTTTGCAAGGAACCGGCTCTCTGCCTTCTTTTTCTGCTTTGACCTTTTCAACTCGCCAGTAGAGATTCCAGTCTTTGCCCTGTTCAACTGCTTGCATGAAAGCATTATTCAAGCGAACAGAATTATTAGAGTTTTGCCCTCCAACTGTTTGGTATGCTTCAGAATTCCAATCAGTATCGAACTCATCAAACAATACTCCAGTATATCCCTGTTTGGATAAATGGATTATGCGGTACACGTAGCTGAAAGGCATAGATGCCAAACGGGAAGCTTTGACAACAGAGCGCAGATCTTTGTTAAGTTCAATATCAAACTTTTCAGACTCATTCTCCCAGCCGTGAATTGCTTCAAACAACTCTTTGATCAGCCTTTTCATCGTTTTGGAACCTGAAACCAGAGCGGCAACTTTTTGTTCCTCGTGAACTTTCCAGTTAATAAATTGTTCAATATCAGGATGATCTGCATCCAGACAGACCATTTTAGCTGCACGACGTGTTGTACCACCGGACTTGATGGCACCCGCAGCTGAATCTCCAATTTTAAGAAATGACATTAGTCCGGAAGAAACACCACCACCGGAAAGCGGCTCTGCATCACCGCGCAAATCAGAAAAATTAGAACCTGTTCCTGAACCATATTTAAATAGACGGGCTTCACGGGTCCACAAATCCATTATGCCGCCATTTCGTACCAAATCGTCCTTCACTGATTGGATGAAACATGCATGTGGTTGTGGTCGTGTGTATGCATCTTTAGAAGGCATTACTTCTTCTGTTTTTGGATCTACGAAAAAATGTCCTTGTGCTGGTCCGTTCAAACCATAGGCCCAGTTAAGTCCGGTATTGAACCATTGAGGAGAGTTTGGCGCAGCCATTTGATTGGCCAGCATATGACATAATTCGTCATAAAATGCCCTCGCATCTTCTTCTGTGTCGAAATAGTTGTGTTTGTAA
>JGI11754J13217_1000109_pt1 | contig 10581 bp, 14 predicted proteins | sample DeeseametaMP0103_FD_13217 | JGI IMG/M metagenome (IMG submission 13217)
AGGATGTTGCCGGAAATTCTAAAAAACTGGAAGCCGAAGATATGATGTCTATTTGTCTGCAGCATGAAATCGACCATTTGAATGGTATTTTATTCATTGATCATTTACCTCTGCTTAAACAGAAAATGATTAAAAAACGGTTGACCAAACTCGCTAATGATGAGGCCTGATTTTGCGTCATTTTTTTTTCTGCACTATTTTTATTTATTTTTGGTTTGTTCCTTTTTTCGGTAGTAACTTTGCATTTGCTGAAGTTCAGGATTATGCACATGCGATTGTCACAACTTCCACAGGAAAGGAAATTTCTGTCGAAGTCGCAGACACAGTTGAAAAACGAAGCTTGGGACTGGGGAAACGTTCTGGTCTGGAAAATGGCTGGGGCATGTTGTTTGTCTTTGAAAAACGTAAACAGCATGGTTTTTGGATGAAAGATATGGAGTTCCCATTGGATATCATTTGGCTGGATAATCACAGAATTGCTTACATTCTCCGGAATGTTCAGCCGGCAAAGTCCGGAGTTATTCCTCCGGTAATGACACCTCCTGTGGCTGGAAATTTTGTGCTGGAAATTGACGCTGGACGTGCCGACGATCTAAAACTTCAAGTAGGTCAACGCTTGAAGTATCAATTTTGAACTGGTTAAACCAGAAAAAACATCAACATAATGTGCTAAATGACTAAATCACAAATTATATGCGTAGTAGACGACGAGCCGGCGATTCGGGAGACACTTGAAAATGTTCTTTCTGATGAAGGCTATCCGGTGATGTCCTGCAGGGACTCTGTAGATTTTTATGCAAAACTGGAGAAACAAACTCCGGCTTTGGTTCTGCTGGACATCTGGCTCCCTGGAACGGATGGAATGGCAATTCTCAGTCAGTTGCGTGAAACCCATCCGGACATTCCCGTAATCATGATGAGCGGACACGCGGGCATCGATGCGGCAGTAAATGCAATAAAACTGGGTGCTGTCGATTTTATGGAAAAACCACTGCGCCTTGAAATTTTGCTCGACAAAATTTCAATTGTTCTTTCCAATAAACCTCCAAAAAAAATCAAAGATCTGGCCTCAGATACTCTGCTGGAAGTAGCAAAGATTATCAATCCCATAATACCTTCTGGAGCAGTACAATTACAGGATTCAAAACGTCCCCAGCGAACCTTGAAAGGCAATGTTGTTTTGAATGGTAAAGGGCTTTTGACAGGTAGAAACACCGGTGTTATTTTAAGTCCACTTGATCCTAACTCCGGGATTGTTTTTCAAACATTGGATGATACATCTTTACCTGCACATATCACAAATATAGAAAATTTTTCTCAATCTGTGGCAAAGCAATCATTTAGTGCAAACTCGACTGTATTAGCTCGTGATAACCGTCTGGTACGGACAGTAGAACATTTGATGGCTGCTTTACATATGGCCGGAATAACCAATGTTTTAGCCAAAGTCGATGAAGAAATTCCCAACATTGACGGTTCAGCAAAGGATTTTAGTGAACTTATCAAAGAAGCCGGAATACTGGATCAGAATGAATCAGCAAAAGATGCTGTAGTTTTGGAGCCAATTCAGGTGGGGCGTAAAAAATTGGATGAAAAACACCTCTATGTGGAACCGTATGAAGGCTTTGAGGTTAAAATGCGTGTTGATTATGACGCTCCTATTGGAGAGCAAAAACTAACCTTTAATTCTGAAAAGGATTCTTTCAACAATGATATTGCACCAGCAAGGTCTTTCAATACCTTCGAGAATATTGACATGGCGCAAAAAAAAGGAACTGTCGGCAGCGGCTATCTTGATTCTCATATAATCATGCATGAGGGAAAGGTCATCAATACAGACTTACGTTATCCGGATGAGTTTGTACGCCACAAAATACTTGATCTCATCGGGGACCTTTATCTGCTTGGATTTCCACTGCGAGGAAGAGTTGTTGCCAATATGACATCACATGGTTACAATCAGGCTCTGGTTCAAAAATTACATGTTGCACTGACAACCTGAGAAATATGCGCCACCAAGCTAGATCATACGCACTACAGGCCCTTTATCAGGCGGAACTGCTTCAAAGTAAAGCCATGAAACATGCTGATCGTTTTTTGGATCAACTTGAAACCAGTCCGGAAATAAAAGAATTTGCACGGGAACTGGTAGCAGGGACGCTCCAGCATCGCAAACACCTTGATCGATATTTGCGGCGTAACCTGGAACACTGGAAACTGAACCGTCTTTCCACCACTGTCCGGAATATATTACGTCTGGCAACCTATGAACTTTATCACCATCCGGAACTATCCCATAGTGTTGTCATTGACGAAGCTGTAGAACTATGTAAAGATTTTGTAGATGACACTTCACATGGTCTGACAAATCGTGTTTTGCAAAGAGTTTATGACCAAATAACAGAAGAGAGAAAAACCAAAGCCATAGCAAAAAAAGAAGAATCTTCAAAAAAAAAGCCGGACAAAAAAACACAAGAGCCGGAATCAAAATAAAAGCGTTAACAGTTTAGAACTCTTTTACGTTTTGGAGATATTTGGTAATATACATCACTTATTCAAAATCACTCTTCAGCCAACTCCTTCAATTTGTTTCCAGTCACCCGGAACATAGTCCATTCATCCAAAGGAGATGCTCCCATTTTCTGATAAAATTTAATTGCCGCTTCATTCCAGTTAAGAACTGACCATTCCAAACGTCCTCCGCCAATTTCCCGCGTCCGTTGAGCTAATCGGCGGAGCAATGCTTCTCCAACGCCTTTTCCTCTGGCGCTTTCCCGCACATACAGATCCTCCAGATAAATTCCTGGACGTCCCAAAAAAGTAGAAAACGTGCGAAAATACAATGCAAAGCCCAAGGTTTTATTTTTGTCGTAAGCAATTTGCACTTCTGCCTGAGAATTTATACCAAATAGTGTTATCTTCAGCAACTCCTCTGTTGCAACCACTTCACCAGAGAGATTCTCAAATTCAGCCAGAGCTTTGATCAATTCTAAAATTTCAGGCACATCCTCTTCTTCGGCTTGTCGTATTTCAAAATCTGTCTTAATTTCTGTCATGTTGTTCTCATTTAGTGAATTCAAAATTGGCTGATAATTTTTTCATAGTTCCGGACTTCTTTCATATTATCGCGTTTGTGGAAACCCTGAATCAAAATCCGGCATTTTTTCTGGAGCATCCGGATAGCGGCTAATCGGTCATCCGGTTTAAGTATTTCAGTTTTCAGAATTTTATTAATTGACTGGACACGGTAACGGTCAATTCCCCATTCTCTTTGTGAAAGCTGATCTGCATGTCCTCCGTGGCGTGTCATTAATTTTTCATTCAGTAAGGCCGCCGGATGCTGAGCACAGAGCCGGAGCCAAAGATCATAATCCTCAGCCGGAGCCAAAGATCATAATCCTCACAAACGGGCAGTCTTTCATCAAACATACCATGTACTTCAAGCAGTTCACGACGGAGGAGCACTGTTGAAGGAGCCATCAAACAAAGTGCCAGACTTGGCTGAAAAATCCAGCCCTCCCGTTTTTGATGCTTTTTTTTCGGGTTGACCCGGATTCCATTCCTGATCCATATTTCATCAGTAAAATGAATCGAAAATCCCTGTCGAATTTTTGTTTGTTCGATTTGCTTTTGTAATTTTTCCGGATGCCAATAATCATCTGAGTCCAAAAAGGCGATCCACTCGCTGTCGCTTTTTAAAACAGCAGCATTTCGTGCAGCACTGACTCCCCGGTTTTTTGTTAATATAATGCACCGGATTTTTCCGGAATAGCGTTCAAAAATTTCTGCTGTAGAATCAGTTGAAGCATCATCTACCACAATCAGCTCATAATCCTGGAAAGTCTGTGTTAAAACCGATTCAATTGCTGTTTCCAGCCATTCGGCCCGATTCCAGGTTGGCAGTATGACAGTTACACTCGGCATGAAACAATCATATAATTGCTCAAGTTAATGAATACTGAATTCATGATTTTACTTGACATATTTTTGATACCCCCATAAGGTATAATACAAGTTGCTAAATAGTTTTTCTTTTGTCATTCCGGACTTAATCCGGAATGACAATGCAGAAGAATCGGAAGCGGCGCCGCATCCCAATGAAAATAACTCGCAGGATGAGAAAATCAAACAACATTTGAGTAAGGATTTTGTGCGGTTTAAGATGAATCCCTTGTACATGACATCCTGAATCTATAATTTTCTTATTGGTATTATTTAACAATTTCATCTTTCAGCAAGCCCAATTTAATATTCACTTTTTTTAGGAGTCAACAATGCATCCAAGTCACGAAAATCAACTTGTTCGCCTGAAAAAGGTTGAAGGACAGGTACGAGGAATTCAAACTATGATTGAGGAACGTAGATATTGCATGGATCTTCTGTCCCAAATCAGAGCAGTGACAGGAGCAATGCGTAAAATTGAGTCTGGAATTTTAGCAAGCCACCTGCAGCACTGTGTCAATGACGCAATTACCTCGAAAAGTCAAAAAGAAGCTACGGTAAAAATTAAAGAAATTACACGTCTCTTTGAAAAATTGAATTAGGTGCTAAATCATTTCGGGCTGCTTCTTGATGAGTTGTTGAGATAATAAATACCAGACCAAACCTGCTGCTTGCATTAAAACCAGTACACCAATTGCGACTTGATAACTTGCAGGATCATAGCCAATTTCTGTAGTTGGCCAGAGTTCAATGATGGCTCCTATACCCCACTGGATAATAAATGCCCCCATAAAAACCTGCACATTCAGGATTGTACTAACACGTCCGGAATATTTTTTTGGAAAAATTTGAGCTAAACCCGCATAGGTTAAAATGCATGAAGAGCCCAAAAATCCAAAAANAACAACCAGTAACAAAGGACTTGTTGCCCAGCCATAGGCCATGGAAAAATTGCGCGGTTAAAAATAAAGTCATTCCAAAAACACCCACAGTAATCGGGCGAATATCAAAAAGCTGAGAAAGCCGTTCAGAGAAAATNCCAAGTGAAAAATAACCGGCAATTATAGCCAGTGTCATTGCGAATAATAGTTGTGTCGAATCCTCCTCACTAAGACTCACAACATCTCTNAGCCATGGTTTAATCCAGAGTCCGTGAATCGCCAAGAATGACCCATTGGAAAGTGCTGTTAAAGGGACAATGCTCCAAAAAACCGGGCTGCGGAATATTTGACCCATTTCTTTGAGCTGTGTTTTTATTGCAGGATGTTTGTCAGCAGAACTTTGATGTTCAGGTAAAATAAACCATAAAAAAAGTGAAGCAAAAACTGTAATGATGGCAAGACCCGTGAAAACACCACGCCAGTCTGTGATTGAAAGGACATTCTGCAAAGGAGTAGTCGCCACCAGGGCTCCCAACCCACCTGCAACCATTTGCAAGCCGTTGATCATCGGCAAACGTCCACTGGAAAACCAGATTACATAAGCTTTGAATGCTGCCATCAGACACGCGGAAACACCTAAGCCGATCAGCAATCTGCCCAAGATCAATCCTGAAAGTGAATCTGCCTTCGAAAAAATCCACGCCCCCAATGCGGCAAATAAAAGCAGAACCGCTTCCGTACGCCGCGGACCATAACGGTCGAGCAATATACCCAAAGGCAGCTGAAAAATCGCAAATGAAAAAAAATATGCGCCTGTTAAAAGCCCCAAATCAGCAGGTCCGAGTCCAAGTTCATCAACCAGATCACTCTCAATTATCGCATTGGTATTGCGATAAAAATAGGATATGGCATAGCCTAAGGCAAAAGGAAAATAAACACGCGCGAAAAGCATTTTCTTAAAATGTCAGGCTTGAAGATTTAAGTGGGTCTAAAGAATATTAGTGACGTTAAAGCAGGCCGATGAATCAAAATTCAATACCAATTCTGGCACGAATTCCTTTGTCAAAGTGGTGCTTGATTTTCTTCATTTCAGTTACCAGATCTGCCCGCCCAATAAGTTCTTCATGTGCATAGCGTCCCGTAAAGACCAGCTCCACATTTTTCGGACGATCCTCCACAATTTGAATTGCTTTTTCGACAGAAAGCAAACCCCTGTAAATACAATAATTAATCTCATCGGCAATAATGAGGTCGTACTTTCCAGACTTTACCTGTTCGTGCAGATCTTCCATTTCAGGTTCCATTTTTTCTTTCATCGTTTCCACATCTTCAGGAATTGTTTTGCTTACACAAAGGGCCCAATAATGCGGAACATTGCGGAAAGTCAGGTTTGGGTGAAAATTTTCCGGACAGAGTTTCAACTCGCCTGTTTTCCAGCGCGGTTTGAGCATCCGCACATAATAAACGTGCATTCCTGAACCCAGCGCACGCAGCATCAGTCCAAGCGAAGCTGTACTTTTGCCCTTGCCTTCTCCGGTATAAATTTGAAATGCACCCTGTTTTATTTTGGGTCGTTTTGGGATTTTAATTCCATTGACAGTTTTCTCTGTCGCTAAATCTTTAATAATTTCTGTCATTTTTATTTGCCGTTTATTTTTTGATTACTCAATTCGCCAGTATTTTTTCCACTTCACAATGTTCTTCCAGAAACAGCGCCAGCTCATCCATTTCACGCTCTTTAGTTTCCTGAAAAGAAAGCGGAATGTCAAAAGTTTTTGCAGTCAACAATGCCAAAAGTTTCTGGGTCACTTCAGGACTTTCCAACAAGCCGTGAATGTAGGTGCCGATTATTTTTTGTTTGCAGTCAATAACACCCAGAGAAGAATCATTTGCCGCTGTAACTTCCTCTGTAACAAACGATTCTTGCGGATTTTTGTGAAATTCAGTACGTCCCAAATGAATTTCGTATCCGTACCAGTCTAAACCATTGAGCCAATTTATTCCTTTATATCTGCGCCGGACAAGTTTTTTATCCCCTTCCAGAACTGTAGTCATGGGCAGCAGTCCCAGTCCGGATTCGCAACCACCTGTACCGGACGATTCGGCTTCACCGGACGCTCCGGAGGATTCCATATTGTTTGGATCTTCAACTGCTTCACCGAGCATTTGAAAACCACCGCAAATTCCCAAAATCCAGGTACGTCCACTCAACTGGTTCAGTTTTTCCGCAAAACCTTTTTCATGTAAATAACGTAAATCGAAAAGTGTGTTTTTACTTCCAGGAAGAATGATCAGGTCGGCACTTTCCAGATCCGGAACACTGGTGACGAAGCGGACTGAAATTCCGGAAATCTGCTTGAGTGGATCAAAATCGGTGAAATTGGAAATGTGAGGCAGACGAATTATCGCCACATCGAGTTTTGCTTCAGGATCTATTTTTGATTGCAAATTTTGGGAATCCTCATCCTCGAGCAACATTTCGCGCCAGGGTATGACGCCCAAAACAGGAACCGGAACAATTTCATTAAACTGCTCAATTCCAGATTCCAAAAGAGAAACATCACCTCGAAATTTATTGATCAGCATTCCCTGCAGTAATGACCGATGCTGAGCCTGAATCAAATCGTATGTCCCTTTGAGCCAGGCAAAAACACCTCCGCGGTCAATATCACCGACCAGTATGACTTTGGCCCCGGCGTATTCAGCCATGCGCATATTGACGATATCAGTCTCCTGCAAATTGATTTCCGCCGGACTCCCCGCGCCTTCCATCACGATCCAGTCTGCTTCAGTTTTCAGTGAATCAAAGGCTTGTTTTGCAATCCGGAAATTTTCTTCTGCCATAGTGTAATATTCCCTGGCAGAACAGTTGCGAACAACCTTTCCCATACGGATCAATTGGGAAACACCGGAGCCCTGAGGCTTGAGTAAAATCGGATTCATGCGTACATCCGGGAACACACCGCAGGCTTCCGCCTGAACAATCTGCGCCCGCCCCATTTCCAGACCTTCCGGGGTGACTCCGGAATTGAGTGCCATGTTTTGTGCTTTGAAGGGCAAAACACGAAAGCCACGATTTTTCAACAATCGGCAAAATCCGGCCGCCAAAACACTTTTGCCAACTCCGGAACCGGTGCCTTGGAACATTAAAATGTTGGGCATTTTTGCAGCTCAATTACTCCATCCACTCTGGAACCGGCAAACCTTTTTCCCGCAAAAATACAGGATTGAAAAGCTTGGATTGGTAACGGACACCGGAATCAGCAAGAATGGTAACAATCGTTTTTCCCGGACCAAGTTCTTGTGCCAGGCGAATTGCTCCTGCAACGTTGATTCCGGAAGATGCTCCAAGACAAAGTCCTTCTTCTTTCAAAAGATCAAAGCAAATCGGCAGAGCTTCTTCATCCGGGATTTGAAAAGACTGGTCAACTGGAGCATCTTCCAGATTTGCGGTGATGCGGCCTTGACCGATGCCCTCGGTGATGGAGCCCCCACAACTCGATAATTCACCAGTTGTGTAAAATGAATGCAGCGCAGCACCCAGCGGGTCCGCGAGTGAGATAATTATTTTCGGATTGCGTTCTTTGAGTGCCATTCCGGTTCCGGCCAGTGTTCCTCCTGTCCCAACTGCACAAATGAAAGCATCAACTTTACCATTGGTTTGTTCAAATATTTCGGGACCAGTGTTTTCGTAATGACCTTTTCGGTTGGCAACATTATCAAACTGATTGGCCCAGATCGCACCGTTTGCTTCAGTTTTTGCCAGTTCTTCAGCAAGACGGCCGGAGAATTTGACATAGTTATTTTCATCGCGATAGGGCACTGCCGGAACTTCCCGCAAATCAGCTCCGCAAAGCCGCAGCATATCCTTTTTTTCCTGACTTTGCGTTTCCGGAATCACAATCACGGTGCGGTATCCCAATGAATTCGCCACGAGTGCCAGTCCAATTCCTGTATTGCCTGCAGTACCTTCGACAATTACTCCGCCAGGCCGTAAAAGTCCCCGCGCTTCTGCATCCAGCACAATCGCTTTCGCAGCACGATCTTTGACTGAACCTCCCGGATTCATAAATTCCGCCTTTCCTAAAATATTACAACCAGTCAGTTCAGAGGCTTTGCGTAGTTTTATCAGTGGAGTATTACCAACTGCATCCAGAAAATCACTGCGAATCATGCGAGGTTTTTGAGTTGAGATTAGAGGTGTTTGAGATCGTAAATACTAACACAAATGCTATCCGGAACACAGAGAAAAAACAAAATATGGAGGGGGTTTAGATTTTCAGGAATTTAGACTGCTTAAAAGATTTACAGTCTAAAAACCCAAGTTAAAAGGCCTGATCAGGCAGAGGCGGTAGTCAAAGACTCAGTTGTTTTCGGTACAAGTTTTTGATAAAAATACCCGGTTGATGCTCCCAACACCATCCAGAAAAAAGCAGAGGTGAACAGCGAAGCAATCGCAAATTGTGCGGAAAGCTCCGCCGGAACATTGCTTTCAAACAAGAGAGGATGCGGTGCACCAACCAGATGCGGTGCCGCCAGTAACAAAACTGCTGCTATTTTTGGCAAGATGGTTTTTGTTTCAGAAAAAAGGCCAATTCCAATTGCTGTGGCAATCACAGTTCCTATCCACCATGTTTGACGTGCATCAAGAGCCGCCGCAGTCATTCCGGGAAGTTCCGGAGGCAGACCCAATGCTGGAGATCCGGAGAAGATCAAAAAACCGGCTGCGCCCCAAAGTAGGCCGGAGTTCATATTGACCGGTTTCCCACGCAGCAGATAAACTGCAACCAGCATTAAGCTGAAAGCAATTCCGGTAACGATGTTGGAAATACCCGTGTAAAAAGTACGCTCCGCTCCATCTTCCGGCACCCAGCTTTCATCTGAATGATCAACTGAAACAGCCTCTGCTGCATGCGCATCTTTCATTGATGCGTGCACATCGAGAGCAACACCGTTCAATTCATGTTCATGAGTTATTCCGGATTGCTGATGAGTGTGAGGCACAACTTCTGTGCCAACTTCATATTTTTCTGCCTGCAGAATCAGCGGAGTAACCTTCAGCATTTGTGCANCAGTGACAAGTATCCCTGCCACAAAACCGGCCAGCAGAACGGTTGTTACAGCTTTTGATATCATTTTATTTCCCTTTAGGATTAGTGACAGGGAAAAGTGACAGCATGTCGGGTGTCGTGTGTCGCATTGTGGAACACTCCACCGGAACCCTGTGCAAATCCAACAGTGAAAATGAGTACTGCTCCGGCCAGAAGCATCAGCAAAGCCAAAGTCAGCCGTTGTGAAGAAACTCCGACATCGCTCGTGTCAAGAGAACCGGAAGTACCGGCCACTTCTGTATTCGTTGTCATAATTAACTCCTTGTTTTAAGGATTAGCGTTTGAAACAAACATGCGAAACAAGCAGCAAAATATGGGATCACAGCAAGCTGTTGATTCCAGTAACTATTTGCCCCGAACAGTCTGTATGGAAATACCAAGGCAGGTCTCCTGACTCATGGAAGTGAATAAAAACTCCTTCCCAAAAACAAACATTGCATCTGTCTTCAGTGGCTTATGTTTTTATTTTTTCCAATTACAGTTACGAGGATAGTTCCCGATTTACACGGGATTCCCTTCAAATCTGCACAGAAAAGCAACTATTACTTTGCGGTACGGATTACCTTGAGGAAAGTAAGTATAACAACCTCAATTTTTTTGGCAAGTAAAAAAATACTGTAAAGTAATCAACTCAATTTCAGGCAATT
>JGI11754J13217_1000178_pt1 | contig 8978 bp, 8 predicted proteins | sample DeeseametaMP0103_FD_13217 | JGI IMG/M metagenome (IMG submission 13217)
ACGGCTGTCTTCAGCCAGCCTTTCTGTCAGCAACGTGTACGGCGTCTGAACCAGAACGGAAGAAGTACCTGCTTCAACTGCAGCCAATGCCTGCTGTCCCCCAAGTGTATTCAGGATCAGCACATTTCCCGGAGGTGATTGTTTAAAATACAGTACCCACTCTGGAAGGTGACGCAGATAAGAACCAAGTGAATCAGGAACAAGGGGCGCAACACCGATAAGACCGTCAGCGTCCAGCGTCAATCCAAGCTGATCCGGAAGCGATCCCCGAAATTCCAGACTCAAGCCGGGTGCAAAGCGGGCCAGCGGAGTTTCCAGCCAGTCAATCCGTACGGAAGCATCGCGCTGTGTTTCCAGCAGTTTGCTGCCGGGATAGCGTAAAGCATGGGGAAGATTCTTGTAGTCGCTGATTCTGAGTTCCAGTTTCCCCAGCCAAAATGAACCGCAGAACAGGGTCAGCAGAGTTGCCAAAGCGAGTATATTTTGTTTCTTTCCCGAAGCCAGGCAGAGGCTGCTGCATGCTGCCAGAAGCGCGGGTATACCTAGACCTTCAATTTCCGTCAACCACGGGGCCGTCAGGAAAAAACCCGCGCATCCGAATGCTGCGCCGATAAGATCGCTTGCGTAAAGAAAATGCGCGTGTTCGGTGTATGCTTCCAACAGCAGGTTCAGCGTCAGTCCCGCCAGAAAAAAAGGGAACGCCAGCAGCAGGAAAATCAGCAGCAGCCAGACTCCGTGCCGTGGATCCAGCGCCATCAGTACCGGATCGAATGGCAGGTGACTGCTGAGCAGGAAAAGAGGGATCAGAAGCAGCGAAAAACAGAGGACAGGAAGGAGAGGCGGGATGCGACGGGAGCTGGACAAACGAAAAGCCCCGGCCGCACCGTAGCCCAGCAGAGCTCCGCTGATGATCAGGAATGCATAATGATTCCACAGTTCAATGGCCAGCAGACGCGAAAGACTGATTTCGTACATCAGAGCTGCCGATGAAACCAGAAACATGCCTGCTGGAATACGTACTCTCATCTTCTCTGACAAATGTAGATCTGAACATTTCTGAACCCTTCGCTCATCTCCGGGTTTCTCTTTGCGGCAGCAATTATGCGGGCATTGGAGTTTTCACCCCTAGCGGCTCAATCGATTTTCAAAACCTTTGCCCCCCTGATTCTCCTCGTCTTGAGTTCAACCAAAGCCTCGTTTGCATCTTCTAATGCGAATTCCTGAATTTCGGGTTTGATTCGCATTTCGGCCGCCAGTGCCAGAAACTCACTCACGTCTTTTCGACATATGTTGGCAACACTTTTGATTTCCTTTTCCAGCCATAAATGGACGGGATAGTCCAGGCCCAGAAGAGATTCCTTATCCGCCTCTTCTTTGCCAATCGCGTTGATGACCAGTCTCCCTCCTGGTTCAAGATTTTTCAAAGATTCAATTACAGATAACCATGCCGGTGTGGTGTCTATTATGCAGTCCAGTTTTTCCGGTGAGTCCTCTTCAATATCCCCTGACCAAACAGCGCCAAGTTTACCGGAAAACTCTCTCTCCTTCACACTTCTGGCAAAGACAAAAACTTTTGTATTCGGATACTGATGTTTCACCATCTTCAGAACCAGGTGACCGGAAGCCCCAAATCCGGTAAGACCCAGATTCTGTCCGTCCTTGAGACCGGACAATCTCAGGGATCTATAACCAATTGCACCGGCACACAGCAGGGGAGCTGCCTCAGAGTCGTTAAAAAAGTGGGGAATGTGATAGGCAAAGCCTTCTGCTACTTTCATATACTGGGCATATCCTCCATTTGCATCTCTACCGGCAGCTTTGAAATCCGGACATAGATTTTCATTGCCTGCCAGACAGAACTTGCATGTTCCACAGACAGAGAAAATCCAGGCGATACCGACACGATCTCCAATTCTGAAGGTGTTAGCTTCGCTTCCCGTTGCTTCGATCCGGCCAACCACTTGATGTCCCAGTACAATTGGCAAACGCGGCGGGTGTGTTCGCCCCTCAATCTCATCCAACTCGGTATGGCAAACCCCGCAGGCAGAAACCCTGATCAAAATCTCATTCGCTGATGGGATGGGATCTGGCAGTTCTGTCAGTTCCAACGGAGCCTGATTTTCTTCGAGTCCGCAGAGTTCATTCAAGACCATTGCTTTCATTTTTTTCCTGGCTGCGCAGAGCGGTCTGCATAGAAAGGTAACCGGTGAGGATGCCGTCCTCGTAGTTGAAAAGAGCGTCTGTGGATAGTTCCGGAAAATCCTGGGGGTTGCGGATGTCTTCCGGAGTTGCATCCGCTACAAGTTCGCGGGCAACTTTGAGAACTTTGGACCGCTGCTGATCAACCATTTCCTGAATCAGTTGTGCAATTGAGGATGTGTCACTCGGCATTTCTGCATTTCGAATTTTGTTAATTTTCCATCCCGTCTTTGGTCATAATCCGCAGTTTAGCACGCAACTTGAGTATTGTTTTTGAGCGGATTTGTGATACCCTGGACTCTATTACACCCAGAATTTCTCCTATTTCCTTCAAGTTCATTTCTTCTTCATAATACAGAGCCAGCACCATCTGTTCCCGTTCCTCCAATTGACCAATTGCTTCAGCCAATTTGGTTTTCATCTGCTGCAATGACAGTATGGAAAAGGGATCTTTTTCTCCAGGTTTAGACAGGATTTCCAGTAAACTAACACTGTCTTCCTCATTGGAGTAACCTTTGAATTCTTCAATGGATATTAAAGGGGTGGGGCTGGCCTTGCGGATGAATTCGTAATATTCATCCATACTCATTTTCATCTGCCCTGCCATTTCCTGGTCACTGGGTTCACGGCCAAGTTCAAAAGACAGTTCCCTCCATGCAGAGCTGTGTTTATTGGTGTCGGCACGAACCGAACGCGGCACCCAGTCCATTTTACGCAGTTCATCAAGAATTGCCCCTTTGATGCGGAATTCAGCGTATGTTTTAAACTTAACATCTCTGGTGGGATCGAACTTATCCACTGCATCCAAGAGCCCAATCATACCAACTTGATACAGTTCTTCCTGGTCTACTCCTGGTGGAAAACGGGCGGCCATTCTAGTCACAACTCTTTTGACAAGCGGGGCATGTTTTATGAGTTGATCTTCCCTGCTCTGCTGAGTTTTTTCAGTATAGGGATTTTGCTTGGTGGGCATGATATTTACTCATTCCTCAGGTTCCGGAAATGTTCAGCAGTAAATCTACCAAACGCTCCCTTGAGGCTACCTCAATATCTTCTGGAACTTTCTGTCCTATTGTCAAATAGGAGAGCGGTTTTTTGAAACGAATTGCATGGTTGAAGAGCGAACCATAGGAAGCACTTTCATCAAGTTTTGTAAAAATAATGCTGTCAATTGGCATGCAACCGAATTTCCTTGTTACTTCACTCATGTCACTGTCTTTGCTTGTTGCACTCAGAACCAGGGCATTGTGTATCCGTCCGCGTTCATCAAATATTTCACGCATTTCATACAATTGCTTTTCGTTACGTTGAGAGCAGCCGTCGGTGTCAATAATGATTGAATCATAATCCTCATAGCTGTCAATAATGCGGTTCATTTCAGCTTTATATTTAACAACACTGAACGGTGCCTTGATTTTTTTAGCAAAAGAGCGAATTTGTTCAGCTGCAGAACTATGGTTTGTATCAACAGAAATCAAGGCAACTTTTCGTTTGTATTTCAGCATTTGTTCTGAGGCTATCTTTGCTAAAGTAGTTGTTTTACCAACTCCGGTCGGTCCAAGCAGCGCAACTATTTTTTGCGGTGATTTGAGGCCTTCCATACCTCTGGTAATTTTGATGATTTTCATCAGCATTCGGGCAATGAAAATTTTTACATATGCAAAATTTTCTATATCCTCTGTAGTCATGTTTAGCTGTGCTTCCATAACCAAGCGTCTCGAAAATCTTTCTTCCATGCCGCTGAATTTCATTTGCTGATAAAGCAACAGCAGATTTTCAGGCAGATCCGGCTCTGTAATGCTGCCTGTATGGGTAGCCAAAATGTGCATCATGTGCCGCATTTCTCCAAGCTCGTGTTTTAATTCACCCATCAAATGCTTGTCTAAACCGTCAGACTGACTGCTCAAATCTCCTAAAGTAATCCTGATTCCCTGAAGTTCTTTTTGAATTGGGAGCATCATCTTCCGTGTTTCATCTCTAACTGAAAGTACAGATTTGTTACGTGGTGTAAGAAAAGTATCAGCCAAAACTGTTTCTGAAGTTTCAGAGCTGCCGCCGTATGTCTCAAGTGCCTTCGTGGCAGGAACTGAGGACCTGTTGTCCTTTTTCTTTTCACTGGCGGAGGCAGTAACTTCCAGCATAGTTTTTCCGAACAATCCAAAAGCACCCGTGTTCTCTTTAACTTGACGGGTTGAAACAATCATCGCGTCAGATCCCAGGTCCCTCTTGATGAATTTCAGAGCCTCTTTGATATTATTTACGCGGTAACGCTTCAGATTCATAAGATTGCCAGATTACAAATTTTGTTTTAAATTTAATTTTTTCATCCCTGAAGACCTGAAACTATGCTTAATTATTCTTGTTCTAACCACTCAACTCTACGACACCAAGAGCTTCTATACGGACATCCTGAGCCACCTCATTATGAGAGAGTACCACAAGATTAGGAATGAAACGTTCCACAAGTTTTTTAACATGAGGGCGTATCAGCGGTGAACAAAGCAGAAGAGGCTGATAATTGTTGATGGTAAATTGTTCTATCATCCCATCGATACCATTTATAATCGCCTGTGCCATGTTTGGATTCAAGCCAAGATATGCACCCTGTCCGGAATCCTGAATTGCAGTAGCAATTTGATTCTCTAAATCCTGGTTCATTGTAATCAAAGGCAGCAAACCGTCCGGAGTTTGATATTGTCTGGTAATCTGCCGTGAAAGACTCTGGCGGACATGTTCGGTCAGCAAATCAGGATCTTTAGTAATCAGAGAAACATCTGCAAGAGTCTCGAGCACAGTATGAAGGTCGCGGATAGAAACAAGTTCTTTGAGCAAATTCTGCAATACTTTCTGCACCGCTCCTAATGATAGCAGTGATGGGATCAATTCTTCAACAACTTTTGGTTCAGATTCAGCATGAGAGTCAATTAATTTCTGAGTTTCCTGACGACCAATAAATTCAAAAGCATGATTCTTCAGGACTTCCGTCAAATGAGTTGCCAAAACAGTAGGCAGGTCAACAACTGTATAGCCGGCAAATTGGGCGCGCTCCTCATCTTCTTCTGCAATCCAGATTGCCGGTAATCCAAATGCCGGTTCCACTGTATCCACACCTGGAATTGATGTCCCATCATCAATTCATTGCGGGCAATCTCAATTCCTTTTATCGTAATTGAATATTCTCCGGGAGATAGTTCAAGATTGTCTTTGATGTGCAGCGGAGGAACGATGTAGCCGAAATCCAATGCTATTTGACGACGTATAGCCTTGATCCGTTTAAGCAGTTCACCATCCTGCTCTTCATCAACAAGCGGGATCATACCGTAACCCAGTTCCAGGCCAAGTATATCAATCGGTAGAAGTGATTCGATGTCTTCCGGTTCTTCACTTATTTCTTTGTGGAGACGTGCTTGTTCTTCCTGATGTTCATCATCTGCAATTTTCACATTTGAACGTTTACTTACTTGTGCCAGACTGAAAGTGAGAATCGCGAGCAGCATAAATGGAACTAAAGGCAGGCCCGGAATTAACGAAAAAGAGACCAACACCGCAGATACAACATAGAGCGCCTGAACATTACTGAAAATCTGTGTATGCAAATCCACAGATATTTTATTATCACCGGAAGCTTTAGTGACCGCAATACCGGCCGCAAGGGAAATAATCAGTGCAGGTATTTGTGAGACAAGTCCATCACCAATGGTTAAAGTTGCATAAGAATCAAATGCGTCTCCGACAGACATGTCGAACTGGGTGACTCCAACCATCAGACCACCTAAAATATTTATTGAGGTTATTATCAGGCCCGCAATTGTGTCGCCGCGCACAAACTTGCTTGCACCGTCAAGGGCACCATAATAATCTGACTCACGCTGGATGGTTGAACGGCGTTGACGGGCTTCGTCTTCATCGATCAAGCCTGCGTTTAAATCCGCATCAATCGCCATCTGCTTTCCAGGCATGGCATCCAAAGTAAAACGTGCGGCAACTTCCGCAATACGACCTGTACCTTTTGTGATAACAACAAAGTTAATGATAACCAGAATCAGGAAGATGATGATTCCGACAATTTGATTCCCTCCGACTACAAATTCGCCAAAAGAATTGATTATCGTTCCTGCAGCACCCGGTCCCTTATGGCCTTCAAGCAGGATTAGCCTCGTAGAAGCTACATTGAGAGAAAGACGGAAAATAGTTGCAATTAGCAGTACTGAAGGGAAAGAGGAAAACTCAAGAGGGCTTTTGGTAAATAACGCTACAAAAAGAATGAGTACACCAACAGTGATGCTTAAAGCAAGGAGTAGATCCAGTATTACAAGTGGCAGAGGAACCACCATTATCAGAAGTATCGACATCACGCCTGCAGCGAGAACGACATCTGACTTACTGACTATATTATTTAGGGGAATGCTTGCTGCGGCCACCGGTCATCCATTACCAAGAAGGTCGTTAAAATTACTGCGTCTCAAAACTGAAACGCTCGGATGTGCCTGTTGCAAATACTGCTCCAAAAACAAATATTGAAAAATATTCTACTTAACCTGGGTGAATCAGTTTTGAGGGGAGCTGGACTGCTAAAACTTTATCTCTTCCGGAGGCGGTAAACGAAGGCCAGAATTTCTGCAATTGCTTTATAAAATCGTTCCGGGATATCATCGCCGATTTCTACATTTGCATATAAATCGCGGGCTAGTTCCGGTCGTTCAAGGATGGGAACATTATTTTCACGGGCAACTGTCCTCATTCGCAGGGCTAAATGGTCAGCCCCTTTTGCAATCACTTCTGGAGCTGTCATGACATCCCTGTCATAAAGGATGGCTACAGAAAAGTGGGTTGGATTGACGATCACCGCATCTGCTTTCGGAACTTCCTGCATCATTCTTGCGTTGGACATCTCGCGCTGAATCTGACGTATTCTTGCTTTAAGCAGCGGGTCTCCTTCTGTTTGTTTGGTTTCATCTTTGACTTCCTGTTTTGTCATCATCAATTGTTGCTCATGATGCCAGCGTTGGTAAAAATAATCAAAAATGGCAATTGCCACAAGCGCCAGAACTATCTTGCCTGCAACTTCTGCTACCACAGTAAAATTGTAGATGAGAATGGACTCTGGAGTTGAAACAGAAAGTCCATTTAATTCAGTTATTTTATCAATGTAGGTTAAATAGCCGACAAAACCTACTATGATCAGTTTTGCCATACTCTTGAGAAAATCTGCCAGTGACTGTGACGAAAAAAGTCGTTTGAGGCCAGTCAATGGACTTATTTTGTTAAACTTGGGCGCAATTGCTTTGAAGGTAATCAGGACTCCGACCTGCAGAACGGAAGCTAATATTCCAACAAATATAATTACTGCTGCAAAAGGTGCAAATGCAGGAAGAATTATGGAAAGAATTTCTCCCGATAATGTAAAAATACTGTCGATTGATAATTCTTCACTTTGCGCCAGGTCCCGAAAAATTTGGGACATTAGTTGCCGCATGGCATCAAGAATTATGGGACTGGTGGCAACAAGGGTCAGCACGATTCCGGCAAGCAAAGCTGCAGAAGACAGTTCCTTGCTAAAGGCTACTTGTCCTTCTTCTCTCGATTCCCTGCGCTTTTTTTCCGTTGGAACTTCAGTTTTTTCCTGACCTTCTTGTTCTGCCATTTGTCTTCAAGAATCTGATGCTGTTAACTGTAATGTTTAATACAAAACGAATGTGCATTGGGTCGTTCTACCAGAAAAGCACTGTTGTAATTTCATTATATCCTAATCAACCACCCAGCAACTTGATGGCCTCAAAAAATTGTGTGTCAAGCTTCTCAAACATTTGATGTACTGCCTGTGCAAAAAAGGGCATTCCGAAAAACAGAAACAGAAAACCAAGCATTAATGTCAGGGGAAAACCGACTACAAATACTTGAATTTGCGGCACTGAACGTGCCAGAAGTCCAACAACGGCATTTGCGAGAAAAAGAGCCACAATCAGAGGTGCTCCGATCTGCAATCCGATAACAAAAACACTTGCAGAAAGTTCAATTAGATTTTCAACTAAAGGCCTGCTGATACTTGCACCTCCCGGAGGGAGAACCGAGTAGCTCCTGACCAAAGCTTGAAGAACAATCAGGTGACCGTCCATTGCTAAAAATATTAGTGTAGCAGTTGTATTTTCAAATCTTCCAACTAGAGATATTTGCTCCTGTGACTGCGGGTCGAAGACATTGGCCATACCCAGTCCCATTTGAAATCCAATGACTGTTCCTGCAAATTCGACTGCTCCAAACAAAAATCGGGCAATTATGCCCAGGACCAGACCAATCAACATTTCGCTGGCAATGAGCATAATGTAATGATCTGGACGATCCGGATAAACAGTGATCAGTGGAATAAAAGGATAGAGAATCAGTGCCAGCATGAGACTCAGAACCACCTTGATTTGGGGTGGAATATTTGAACTGCCAAAGACCGGTGCAGTAGAGATTATTCCACTGACTCGTACCAGTACCAGAATAAAAGCCAGTAGCTGACTGGCATCATAACTCAGCAGATTGGCCATAAAGTAAAGGAATTAACAAGCCGCAAAACACGGCACTTGTTACATAGGATTATTATTAATAGACACATAAAAAACGGGATTCTGCATCCCTTTTTAAGGTGTTCAGGCAGGTTTTATTTGACAGTTTATTCGATAAACTCAGAGCACTGAGTGCATAGAGAAATCAATCATCAACTAATATTTGACTGGAGTAATCGGCACGGGAAAATGTATTCTGCGCAAGTCGGCTGCGTTCTTCATTTGACT
>JGI11754J13217_1000184_pt1 | contig 8836 bp, 4 predicted proteins | sample DeeseametaMP0103_FD_13217 | JGI IMG/M metagenome (IMG submission 13217)
TTTACCATGCATCGCAGGGCATGTTGGCGCAGATACGGCAGGCATGATTTTGTCCGAAGCCCCTCATCAGCGGGAAGCCCTGTCACTGCTAGTCGATATCGGTACCAATGCAGAAATTGTTTTAGGCAACAATGAACACCTTTTAGCCGCCTCAAGTCCAACAGGCCCCGCTTTTGAAGGTGCACAAATTTCTTCTGGACAAAGGGCTGCTCCCGGAGCAATTGAACGTGTGCGCATTGACCGTGAAACTTTGGCGCCTCGTTTCCAGGTAATAGGCTCCGATTTATGGTCGAACGAATCCGGCTTTGAAAAAGACACTAAAGCGCTGAGCGTCACCGGAATTTGCGGTTCCGGAATCATCGAGGTGATTGCGGAAATGTATTTAGCAGGCATTCTCAGTCAAGATGGTGTGATAAATGGTGATTTGGCCGCAAAAAGTAAGCATATAATTCCTGATGGCCGCACATTTTCCTATGTATTGTCCCATGGAAAACATAGTATTCAAGTCACTCAAAATGATGTCAGAGCTGTACAGTTGGCCAAGGCGGCGCTTTATGCCGGAATCCGTTTGCTGATGGAGCGTATGGAAATTGAAACTGTTGACCGCATCCGCCTGGCCGGTGCGTTCGGCAGCCATATTGACGTGAAATACGCAATGGTCCTGGGCTTGATTCCGGATTGTGATTTGGAACAAGTCAGTTCTGCGGGTAATGCTGCTGGAACCGGAGCAAGAATCGCCCTGCTGAATTATGAGTCAAGAAAGGAAATTGAAGGAGTCGTGCGGGAGGTTGAAAAAGTGGAAACTGCCGTCGAATCAAAATTTCAGGAACACTTTGTTAATGCCATGGCTTTTCCGCACAAAACCGATTCCTTTCCAAACCTGGCAAAAGTCGTTGAACTTCCTGCTGAAACTAACATGTATAGTAACGCGGATACAAATCTAGTTCGTAAACGTCGACGTAAAAAAAGATGATTCTCAACAGTTAGAATTGCTTAAATTGTCAGCTTAAACTCGCTGAGTCTTTTAAGTTGAAAAATCCGGTAAAGAGTCAAACCGAAACACTTGTTTATCATTCCCGCGAAAGCGGTAATCCATTATTTAAAATACTTACAAGTTCCTGTATTCCCGCTTTCGCGGGAATGACAACTTTTTAAAACTTTTTCAAAAATAAAAAATTATTAGCTGTGTTTGTCAAGGTCATATTTTTTTCAACAAAGCATTGTAAACATACCAAGGAGAACAATAATGGCACCAAATTCAGGACACCGCATGGGCGGCAGAAATGCCCGGAAAGCTAAAAGGGCNGCNGCTCTTCCGGATAATATGAAACCTGTTCATCCTGGACAGGAAGGNGGNNNCTTTAAGCCNTTGAANGAANAGGATTTNCCGANNATTCACGAAGCANTTTTGCAANNNCTGGAAACNATNGGCATGGACAAAGCGATTCCTTCATGTATTGAAGCTTGCACTGCAATAGGCTGCACAGTTTCATCCGAAGGACGACTGTTATTTCCCCGTTCAGTTGTCAAAGATGGTTTAGCAAAAGCCGGACGTGACATCACGCTTTTTGGAGCGTCTCCGGAACACGATTTGCTTTTGAGCGGCAAAAAAGTTCATTTCGGAACAGCAGGAGCTGCGGTTCATATACTTGATCCAATCAGTCGTAAGTACCGGGAATCAACGTCTCATGATCTTTTTGATATTGCGAGGGTCTGTGATACATTGGAGCATATTCATTTTTTTCAAAGATCGATCGTTTGTAGAGACTTGGAAGATGTGCGTGAAATGGATATCACTACCTGTTATGCCTCGGTAGCCGGAACGAAGAAACACGTTGGTACCAGTTTTTCATTTCCGGAAAATGTAGATGAGGCTTTGCAAATGCTCCATCTGATTGCTGGAAGTGAGAAAGCCTGGCGGGAGCGGCCTTTTGTTAGCATGTCCGTTTGTCATGTAATTCCGCCTTTAAAATTTGCTGAAGACGCCAGCGCCTGCCTGGAAGCAGGAGTAAAGGGTGGAATGCCTGTTTTATTGCTCTCTGCAGGGCAAGCTGGTGCAACATCACCAGCTACATTGGCTCGTTGTGTGGTACAGTCTGTGGCGGAAGTAATAGCTGGACTGGTGTATGTTAACGCAATCCAGGAAGGCGCTCCGGCAATTTTTGGTGCCTGGCCCTTTGTTTCAGATTTACGCACAGGTGCCATGAGTGGAGGCAGCGGAGAACAAGCCGTCTTGATGGCAGCCTGTGGACAAATGTCACAATTCTACAACCTGCCTTCCGGAATTGCCGCGGGAATGACTGATTCAAAAATTCCGGATGCGCAATCCGGATATGAAAAAGGATATACTGTCGCATTGGCTGGACATAGCGGTGCAAACCTTATTTATGAATCTGCAGGAATGCATGCTAGTTTGTTAGGTTGTTGCCTGGAAAGTTACGTTATTGATAACGATATGCTTGGCGCAATTAACCGCACAGTCAGAGGAATAGAGGTTAACGCAGAGACTCTGTCACTCGATCCAATCCGTGATGTTTGTCTGGATGGACCCGGGCATTATTTAGGCCATGAGCAAACATTGAACAGAATGCAATCCGATTATCTTTATCCTATCGTTGGTGATCGAGAAAACATCAATAACTGGATCGAACAGGGTTCGACTGATTCAATTCAGCGTGCTCATTTAAAACTTAAGGAAATCCTGAAAACACATTTTCCAAACAATTGGGACGAAGATACCGACAGTAAAATCAGGGAGCAATTTCCTATACGCTTACCCAGGAATAGAATGCAACCTCTGGATATTTCATGAAAACACACGCAAGAGTCGTCATCATCGGCGGCGGAGCAATGGGCGTGGGTCTGTTGTATCACTTGACAAAAGAGGGCTGGAACGATGTCGTTTTGGTGGAAAAAGGAGAATTGACTTCCGGCTCAACTTGGCATGCCGCCGGATTAATTCCGCATTTTATCGGCTCCTTGAGTATGGCAAAAATCCATTATTACGGCTCAGAACTATACAAAAAACTGGAAGCCGAAACCGGACAAGCCACGGGTTGGCACGGATGCGGTGCGGTGCGNTTGGCCATCAATCAAGACCAAGTCGATTGGTTTCATTATGTCAAAGGCATTCTCGATCAAATCGGCGTGGAATGTCATTTGCTGGGGCCGGATGAAATTAAGAAAGTGCATCCTCTGCTGAACACCGACGGCGTTTTGCTGGGGGCACACACCACCGGAGACGGACACACCGATCCCAGCGGTGTCACAAATGCTATGGCCATCGGCGCCAAAAATCGTGGGGCGGAAATTTACCGCAATAATCGTGTCACGGACATCAATGCTTTGCCTTCCGGAGAATGGGAAGTGGTTACGGAAAACGGAACAATCGTTTGTGAACATTTAGTCAATGCGGCAGGTTCGTTTTGTTCGCAAGTTGCGGAAATGGTGGGACTCAAATTGCCGATGGTCAACATGGTTCATCAATATTTAATGACCGAAAGTATTCCGGAAGTTGCCAAGCTTGCAACCGAACTTCCGGTGGTGCGCGACCCACGATCTTCGTGCTATTACCGGCAGGAGCAGAGCGGTTTGATTATCGGGCCGTATGAAATGCAAGCCGAAGCNTGGGGTTTGAACGGCATCGACTGGGGATTTGACAATGCGCTTTTGCCGCCGGATTTGGAACGCCTTGAACCGCATTTGGCTGAGGCCGCAAAGAGTCTTCCTGTTTTTGAAACTGCCGGAATCAAGAAAGTAGTCAGTGGTCCGATCACGCATACTCCGGACGGAAATTTCTTACTCGGCCCGGCTCCGGGATTACGAAATCATTGGATGTGTTGCGCCGCCAGCATCGGCATCACGCAAGGTCCGGGTTGCGGAAAATATCTGGCGCAATGGATGGTTCACGGACAAACCGAAATCAATGTGCGCGAAATGGATCCGCGCCGTTACGGAGATTGGGCTTGCGGAAAATACACCCTCGATAAATCCATTGACGAATACGAACACATGTATGCCACGCACTATCCCGGTGAATTTCGTTCTGCCGGTCGTCCGGTGCGCACCACTCCGATTTATGAAAAACTGAAATCAATAGGTGCTGTTTTTGCGGAAACTTTCGGTTGGGAACGGGCGAAATGGTTTGACCAAAAAGGCGAAGGTGAGCAATACAGTTTCCGGCGCAATAATTCATTTTCCGCCGTTGCCGAAGAATGTCGGGCAGTGCGGGAAAGAGTCGGTTTGATTGATATGACCAGTTTTGCCAAATATGAAATTTCCGGCAATGACGCAGAAAAATTTCTGAATCGTATTTGCGCCAATCGTATTCCGAAAATCGGCGGTGTGTCCTTAGTTCACATGCTGACAGAATTGGGAGGCATCGAAGGCGAAGCCACCATTACGCGTTTAGAAGATAATTTATTTTATGTCCTCTCCGCCGCTGTTGCCGAAATTCACGATTACGACTGGTTTTCGCAACACATATTGCCTGAAGAAAATGTAAACATCAGTAACATCACCGATGATTACGGTGTGTTGGTGCTTACAGGCCCGCGTTCACGAGATGTCCTTTCCAAACTGACGGATGCGGATTTGAGCAACAAAGAATTTCGCTGGATGCGTGGGAAGTCAATCGAAGTTTCGGGAATTCCACTGCACGCCCTGCGAGTTTCTTATGTGGGCGAACTTGGCTGGGAACTGCACCATCCTATGGACAAGATGGAAACGCTTTATGACGCTATCATGGAAGCCGGGGAGGAATTCGGCATCGCCAACTTCGGCACCTATGCGATGAATTCGTTGCGCATGGAAAAAGCATACAAAGGTTGGGGCAGCGAATTGACCACCGAAATTACACCTATGGAAGCCGGATTGGATCGTTTCGTCGATTTCAGCAAATGCTTCCTCGGACGCGAAGCCACGCTTTCCCGTAAATTGCTGGGTGTGAACACAAAACTGGTTTATGTTTCGGTGGAAACTACAGATTCCGATTGTCTCGGCAACGAAACGGTTTTGAATCCGGAAGCTCCTTCTGGCGAAAATATAATCGGCGTTACCACCAGCGGAGCCTACGGACACACCGTCAGTCAAAGTATGGCATTTGCCTATGTTCAACCTAAATTTGCCGAACCTGGAACTAAATTTGAAATCCGTGTTCTTGGCCATAACTGCTCCGCAACTGTTCTCAAAGAAGCAGCTTATGATCCGCAAAATTTACGCTTGCGTGACGTTTGATTTGAGGTCCTTTTTTGTAAACAATGGGATAATAACTTTACTTCTAAAGCTAATGGCTAAGTGATGGCTTTGGCGTCTCATGGCAACTCAATCTTCCTTGGCAAAATACGCCGTATAACAATTCAACACAGTTGACAGTTTTTCAGATGCAATTCAAAAACTACGGCCGATTGAAGACATTGGCCTGACCAAAATAAATATGAACATTAAGAACATGGAAGGCGACTGTCTCTGTGGTGCCGTAAGATACTGTGTTTCGGGCTCTCCCTTTGCGACGGAATATTGCCATTGCGGCATGTGTCAAAAAGCTTCATCGCCGCGGGTGGTTGGAGGTTGCGCGACGAGTATGGGGGCGGAGACGCATTCCAAGCGCTCGAATTCCGGCTAGGTGCGATTCCGGTCGGCGGAGGAGTGGTCCATTATGCTCCTGAGTTCGCGGTAGTTGAGTGCTACCACACGACCTAACAACGGCATGCAGCGGACGGCGCTCCATTGCCGCCGGTGAGTTTATTCGTTAGGGTTATCAAGTAGTACGACATGCTATTCAGTATCCTGAATAGCCCTAACAATCACATACACTCCGAGAGCAAAAAGCGCCGCTCATTCCTCACTCTGCTTTTTGCCGCCGGTGAGCCTGGTGTTAGCCTTGGACAAGTACCCCCAGATAAGTTTTACCCGAAGAAAGTTAAAAAATGAACAACTTAGAACACGATGATCCCCAAATTTCAGAATTAATTTTGCAAGAAGAAGAAAGAATAGAAAACACAATTGATCTTGTAGGATCTGAAACTCATATGCCCAAATCGATTCTTGAGGAAATGGGGTCAGTGCTAAATCATAAAACGATTGAAGGATATCCAGACAGGAGATATCACGCCGGTTGTGAATATGTTGATGTTATTGAAACGCTGGCCATTGACAGAATGAAAGAACTCTTTCATGCAAAACATGCGAATGTTCAGCCTCATACCGGTTCTGCCGCCAACTTTGCTGTGTATTTTTCGGTTCTCAATGTTGGCGATAAGATTTTGGCGATGAATCTTTCTCACGGAGGTCATTTGACACATGGNCACTTTGCCTCGGTAACCAGTAAGTGTTTTAATTTTCAGCACTACGATGTTGATTTAACTTCTGAATTAATCGATTATGATGCATTGGCAGAGCAGGCTAAAGAAGTCAGGCCAAAAATGATTGTTGCCGGCGCCAGTTCGTATCCAAGGCTTATTGATTATGAGAGTATGTCGCGAATCGCCAAGTCCGTAGGGGCGTACTTGTTTGTCGATATGGCACATATTGCGGGTTTGGTTGCCGCAAAACTGATCCCAAGCCCAATTATCTATGCCGATTTTGTTTCCTTTACAACATATAAAACCATGACAGGCGGCAGAGGGGGAGTTATTCTTTGCAAAAAAGAATATGCTGATGCAGTAGATAAGGCTGTGTTTCCAGGCACCCAGGGAACCACTGCTGTCAGTAATATTGCAGGAAAAGCAACTATTGCGAAACTTGCCAAAGAGGCTAATTTTATTAATGTGCAACGCAAAACCCTTGACAGCGCTAAATTACTTGCGGCAGAACTTGCGGAAAAAGGTTATCGTTTAGTCGGTGGTGGAACAGATACCCATCAAGTCTTAGTCGATGTCACCACCAAANGGCTGAGTGGTTCTCAAGCTGAAAAAACACTTGAATCCATAGGTATTGTTACCAACAGGAATTATATCCCTAAAGATACTGGAAAAATAGCAAGTGGTTTGCGTCTGGGAACAGGCCCTATTTCTGTTAGAGGTATTGATAAGGATTATGTTATACAAATTGCAAATATCATCGATAATGCGCTAATGGCACGTGATAATCAGGAAGTGTTGAGTAAATTAAAAAGAAATGTTCTCGATATTTGCAAGCAATTTCCTGTTTACAGGTGATGGTACAGAAGATAATAACCCCCATTATTAAAACCACAAAGTGTTCAATTTGAAGGCGATGAATCTCAAGGCAGTATGATTCACTATGGTGATTGATCCAGCTAACATGTTGCTGCACCGGATTCCATCCCCACGCTTCTTTCAATTTTTTGTGATCGGATAAGGAAAATGCATTTTTTGTCAAAGCATAAGGGGCATAAGTACCGAAACGGCAATGAAGCTTTCCAGGGCTTTGGGGGGAGGTCCTCAATTTTGGTTAAACCTGCAAAATAATTGGAAGCTCAGTCAGTTAAATCAGACTGCTTTTGAGGATATAAGACCTGTTGCCGCGTAGATACAATATTACGTAAGTCAGAAAATCGGCAATTGAATTCAGTTGACAGGATTACTCAGGATAAAGCGTATCGTATGAGAAATGATATAGGTTTTACACATATAGCACTATCTGCAAAAAACATTAATGCAAGCATTGATTTTTATGCCCGCTACTCAAAAATGGCCGTTGTTCATGACCGAATTGATGCTGCTACAGGTATACGTGTTGTATGGCTNTCAGATCAAACACGCCCTTTTGTGCTTGTTTTGATTCAATCTGAACAACCGGAGACAATCTTGAAACCATCAGCACATTTAGGTGTTGGTTGTGCCAACAAAGCAGAAATCGATCAATTGTGTGAGCAGGCGAGAGCAGAGGGTATATTGGCAAAAGAACCTGTGGACTCGGGTTATCCTGTAGGCTATTGGGCATTAATCAGCGACCCGGACGGCCACACGCTGGAATTGTCCTTTGGACAGGAGATAGGTTTAACAGTTGAAGAATCCAAAAATCCTGACATAGTGTAACAAAGGACTTGGTGGATAGAACCTTTTCATAAGTCCTTGCAAATTTTATCTGTATCTTTTTCTCAAAGTTCAGTTTTGGATCCCTGATTTAGAACCGTTCTCTGTTCCTCCAGAAAACCATCCAGACTCGCCGCTACCTGAGCACCTACCAGAATAACTACCCAGGAAATAAAGACCCAAACGAAAAGCAGCGGTATTATGGCCAGAGCACCGTAAATTTCCTTATAAACCGGGAAATGAGTGAAATAAAGGGCAAAGGCGGATTTGGAAAGCTCAAACAAAACTGAGGCGATCATTGCTCCGCTTAGAGCACTCCAGAAATGAACGCGGGTGTGTGGTACCAGCAAATAAATCAGCAGGAATGACGAGAAGGATCCTAGATAAGGAAGAAACGCTATAAACAACTTACGGACGGCAAGCAGGGTGTTATCCTCAAAACCGGTTAAAGAGAACAGATAGGAGGTTGTCAGAAGACTGATACCTATCAGAACAGGACCAATAGTCAGTACCACCCAGTATATCGAAAAGGAGACTAGTTGGCGACGGTTTTTGCGAACTCGCCAAATGTGATTCAACGTGTGGTCTATCGAAGAAATCAGCAGCAAGGCCACCAGAAAGAGGGCCACAAGACCTAACGATGTCATATTGGTTGCATTTTCCACAAATCGAATGAGATAGCCCTGAATCGATTCTCCCAGAGTAGGCACAAAATTCTTGAAGACAAATGATTCCACTTCACCCCGCCAATCCTGAAAAACAGGAAAAAGAGAAAAGACAGAAAATATGACCGCAAGCAGCGGTACGATCGAAAGAAGGGTGACAAATGAAAGATATCC
>JGI11754J13217_1000188_pt1 | contig 8750 bp, 6 predicted proteins | sample DeeseametaMP0103_FD_13217 | JGI IMG/M metagenome (IMG submission 13217)
GTTGCATGTTTACCACCTCTGCTGATCCTGGATAGCCTACTGGACCGCACCCACGGATCACAAGAATACAGTCTACGTTAATGTTTAGCTGAGGATCGTTTATCCGCTTGCGATAGTCTTCNGGNCCNTCAAAAACNATGGCNCGNACCTCAAAGANGTTNNTGCTGCCTGGTTTGTCAAGGTACTGAGAACGAAAACTGTCGCTGATTACAGATGTTTTCATCACCGCAGAATCGAAAATATTTCCTTTGAGGACAATGAAACCTGCATTTTCAAGCATCGGGTTTTGGAAAGTCCGGATCACATCTGTATCCTGAGTGGTTGTTTCGGCATAATTCTCAGCCACAGTTTTTCCATTGACTGTGATGGCAGAATCGTGGAGTTTGCCTGCCTTAAGCAGGGCATTCATTACTGCCGGAACTCCGCCGGCACGGTGGAAATCCTCACCAAGGTACTTGCCTCCGGGCTGCATATTGACCAGCATCGGTATTTCAAGCCCAACCTTCTCCCAGTCCTCTATCTCCAGTTCTACACCGACGTGCCGGGCAATGGCATTGATATGGATTGGAGCGTTGGTGGAACCGCCGATAGCTGAATTCAGAACAATTGAATTTTCAAAAGCCTTTCTTGTCAGTATTTTAGACGGTGTCAGGTCTTTTTTTACCATCTCTACAATGCGGAGACCAGTCCTGTAGGACATTTCAATACGTTCGCTGAGCGGAGCTGGAATGGCAGCGCATCCCGGTAATGACATACCCAGCCCTTCGGCCAGTGAATTCATAGTGGTCGCAGTACCCATTGTGTTGCAGAACCCCGGAGAGGTAGTGGCGTCTACGACAATCTTAATGAATTCTTCTTCGTCAATCTCACCGGTTGCCAGTAATTTTCTGGCTTTCCAGACTATTGTACCGGATCCGGCTCTTTCACCCTTCCAGTATCCGTTCATCATCGGACCTGATGAAAGGCAGATTGAGGGGATATCAACCGTCGATGCTGCCATTAGCAATGCTGGTGTTGTTTTGTCACAGCCGATAGTAAGCACCACACCGTCGATAGGATAGCCGAAGAGTACCTCAACCAGGCCAAGGTATTGAAGATTGCGGTCTAAGGCAGCAGTGGGACGTTTACCGGTTTCCTGGATAGGATGAACCGGGAACTCAAGAGCAATACCGCCTGCTTCACGAATGCCTTCACGGATCCTGAGGGCGAGATTNATGTGGATGCGGTTGCAGGGAACCAGGTCGCTCCCGGTCTGCGCGATACCGATGATCGGTTTTCCTGAGCGGAGTTCTTCGGAACTAATTCCGAAATTGGTGTAGCGTTCGATGTGCAGGGCAGTAGTGCTTGGATCACCCGGGATATCGAACCACTCCCTACTTCTCAATCTGGATGTTTTTTTTGCTGCCATTATTCTTTAACTTGTGCAGTTAAACCTGTCAGGAATGATCTTAGATCTTGATTTTATCAGGAAAACCATTTTTTGGCAGTAATTAAGGTATTACCGAAACAGAATAATCTAAACATTCCCTACAATATGTCTAAAAGATTAAGAAAATACTAAGATAATGTCCTGACACTTTATATCCGCCTACATAAGCGGTCAAATCAGTATGTAGAGCGGCCACCACTCAGGTCGAAAACACCTGCTGTTGTAAAAGAATTCTCTTCAGAACAGAGCCAGGCTACCATAGAAGCTGCTTCTTCCACCTTTAAAAAACGGTTGCGGGGTATTTTGCTGAGCATATACTGAATTTGATCAGCACTGATTTGATCAAATATGCGTGTTTTGGCCGCAGCTGGTGTTATGCAGTTGACCGCTATATCATAACCGGCGAGTTCCTTCCCCAGAGATTTGGTCAGTGCGATCACTCCGGCTTTTGCGGCGCTGTAGGGCGCGGCATTCGGATTTCCATCCTTTCCGGCCACAGAAGCCACATTAACTATTCGTCCATAGTTTTGTGCAATCATCATAGGAGAAATGACATGCAGACAGTTGAAAACTCCTGTTAAATCAATGTCAATGACTTGCTGCCATTCCTCAGGAGGATACTCCCATGTTTTTGCTGTAGGTCCGGCAATTCCTGCATTACAGACCAGGATATCTATGCCGCCCAATAATTCTTCAGTTTTTTGAGCGGCATTCCTGACAGAGTTCAAGTCAGTAACATCCATTACCACAGGTTTCACTGTACCCTTTGATGCAAGAGCATCCGCAGTTTTCTTGAGCAGTGATTCGTCGCAGTCCCAAAGACAGACTGACGCGCCTGAAGCAAGAAATCGTTCGGCAATCGCCAGACCTATTCCCTGGGCTCCTCCTGTTACAACGGCACAGCGCTTGTGCAGATCAATTTGATTCATAGTTACGCTCCTATTCCCGCGTCCATATAATAATTACGTCGGGTACACATTCGGCCCGCATCGGATGCGAGAAACAGGGCCAGTTGGGCGATGTCTTCCGGAAGAATCTTGCCCGGCAGACACTGTTTCTCGTTCATGAATTGCTCGTATTCCGGAGTCAAATAATCCCGGATCTGTCTGGGGGTCCATACCTGTCCGGGAATGATACAGTTCACGCGGATATGTTCCTTCCCATAGGCACGGGCGAGACTTTGTGTAAGGCCTTCGATGGCAGCTTTGGAGGATGTATAAGCCGGCATAAATTCCATCGCCATGTGCCAGCTGATAGAACCCATGTTGATAATAGCCCCTCCTCCGGCCCTGGCCATTGCAGGCTTAACGGCCTGTGCTGTAAAGAAATGGTGATTGAAATTCACGCGCAAACGCTGTTCCCAGTATTCTGGTGTGACATCTTCCGGTTCATGCCGCTCATCGCTGGCTGCGTTGTTGATTAGTACCCGGACTGCTCCCAGTTTATTTTCTACTTCTGCCACTGCTTTTTTCAAGGCATTGATGTCTGTCACNTCNCATTTCACAAAAAGCGGCTCTTGATTTACGGTCGCCAGTTTCCGGACAAGTTCTAAAGAGNCTTCTTCCTGAATATCAAAAAAAGCCACTTGACTCTCCTGTCCTACAAAGGCCTCAACGAAAGCTGCACCAATTCCTGATCCTCCTCCAGTGATCAGAACCGTTCGATCTTTCAAATCTGGATAATGTGGATAGTTGAATGTACCCATATTTTTTTTTAATATTTAATTTTGAGGAAAGTCTGAATTACTAAAACGGCGACTTCTGCTGATCTGAAACTTAAGTAGATTCTAAGTTCTATTTTTCTTCAATGCAAGCCCTAACTTGCCTTGTCAAAGCCCATTTGCTGCCTACCTAATTCGGTCAAGTCCTCCAGTGAGGCACGGTTTGTATAGGCAAGCTCATAATCTTCCGGAGCAAAATCAGGAGCGCTTCGTCCTTCCAGAAAAGNTTGTGTCTGGCGTTCCAGGTAACGCACGTTCCTGTCACACCACGGCGCAGAGCCGATGTAGAGTACACTGCTTACATTGGAACCCTGATGTTCGTGTTCCACGGCATGGACCACATCCGGGTGCCACCATACCGTATCGCCCGGATTTACTTTGGGGATCGAAACCAGTCCACGCAGGAGAAGAGAATGCCACTCATCGGTAATGGCTTGCGCACGACCTTCGACTGCTCCACAAAGCATATCTTCCGGTACATCCTCCTGAAACGGGCGCAGCATAACATAGTCAATGCTGAGAGTGGTGGGAATAAGCTGCAGGGTTCCGTCTCCCGGACCCTGTTTAGTGAGTGCAGTCCAGCCCTGCCAGGTCCGAAATGCCCGGCATACTGCAGGAGAGTCAATTCCTTCCACCTCCGGTCGGAACGCTCCATTAAAAGGATTGTAACTCTTCCAATTGCTGCTGAACAATGAGCGGTACGCCTGCTGATAGTTGTCTCCCAGCCAGCGTTCGATGGATCCGCCGTCAATGTGAGGTGAAAGTCCCAGTGATGTATCACCGGGTTGCCTCATTCGTACACGGTCCACATAGGTGCATTCACGATCCGGATCAAAATACTGGGTGCCGTTTTCCTGATAATTCCATAGCCGATTCAGAAAAGACCTTGTTTGAGCCAGATTCGGACTTTGCCTTGCTTCCACCTGAGGTTTTGACCAGTACACTGCACATATTTGAGGCCGGTCTGCCTTCAGATCGCTGAAATAGTGATCCAGTTCTGGGTCATCTTGCTCGAAATACCCATTGGTTTCAAGATATCTTTCAAGTTCTTCATACCACCATGATGCCTTTTTTTTAGTAAAAACACCGCGAACCACCACGGCTCCCCGGCGTTTGACAGCCTTAATCGTAGTATCATCAACTTGGCTTGCGACAATGTCTGAGAAAGCTATTTCAGGAATAACGGATTCACCGCGTTTGCTGGCGGATTCAATGGAATCAATTTCTTCTGCAAGTATGGTCTCTAGCTCCCTGAAGTGTTCCGTTATGTTCGGGCATTGTTCATGAATACGACGTTTCAGTGCGATAATCTGCTCAGGAATGTTAGTTGTGTCGATACTCATGTAAAACCAAGCTTAAAGAATGCGTATTCCGATCTGAGGATCAAAGTATACTGAATGGTAAATGTTGAGGCTCAGCGTAATTTTGCTACAGTTTTCAGTGATGTCAAATGCGCATGGTGCTTGCGCTGTCAAAGATCGAGATTTCAGACAGGTCAAGGCTCAGTGAGATGGACTTGCCAAGTTCGGTATTTACATGGCGGGGGAGGCGTCCGGTGATTTCGTTTCCATAAAATTCAAAGCTAACTTCTTTTTCATATCCCGTAAGTTCTATCAGTGAAGGCTTGAGTTCAACCGGCAATTGAGACTTTAGAGAAGCATCCGGAAGATTGATATGTTCCGGCCGAAAACCAAAAATGATTTCCTGTCCATCTTTTGGTTCTGAATCAAAAGAATAACCGCTGAGAGAAATTTTAAAATTGTCCTTTTGCTGTTCGGGAATGAAACTGGGTGCAGTTCCATCTTTGTAAAATGTACCCTGAATCAGGTTTATCGCAGGAGAACCAATAAAGTCCGCAACAAAAACACTGTTAGGTTTCTCATAAATTTCCTGAGGAGTTCCAATCTGCTGGATGATACCTTCGTTCATCACTGCTATTCGAGTAGCCAGGCTCATGGCTTCGACTTGATCGTGAGTCACATAAATCATTGTCGTTCCCAACTGTTCGTGCAGTTTGTTGATTTCGTGACGCATTTCTACGCGAAGTTTTGCATCAAGATTTGACAGTGGTTCATCGAAGAGAAAAATATGAGGTTCACGCACCAGTGCCCGTCCCATTGCGACACGCTGTCGCTGCCCTCCGGAAAGTTGTGCCGGTTTGCGGTCTAAGAGTTGGTCTATCTGCAGCATTTGTGAAAAATGCTTGAGCGATTTTTCTATATGCTCTTTAGACACTTTACGCTGTTTCAGTCCGAAAATGACATTGTCTCGGACTGTCATGGCTGGATATAGAGCATAAGACTGGAAGACCATGGCAATGTTACGATCTTTCGGTTCAACACGGTTAACCACATATTCATCAATCAGAATCTCTCCATCGTCTACAGTTTCGAGTCCTGCTATGATATTGAGCAGCGTTGATTTTCCACAGCCTGAAGGTCCGAGCAGGACGATAAATTCACCATCAATTACCTCTAGATTTATTTGCTTGAGTACCTGTGTGTTACCGAAATTCTTGGTCAGATTACTGACTTTCAAAGTTGCCATTTTTTCCTTAAATATTGATAAGCTTGCTGACTTTAAATATTGTCATTCTTAGCCTTTTACTGAACCTGCAGTGAGTCCACGGATGAAGTATTTTCCAGCCAGAACATAAACGAGCAGGGTTGGGATTCCCGCGATGAATGCTGCAGCCATGTCCACGTTGTATTCTTTGACGCTGGTACTGGTGAGAACCATATTGTTGAGTGCTACCTGTATCGGGGCTGCTTCACCAAAGGAGAAAGTAGAACCAAAGAGAAAATCGTTCCAAATATTTGTAAATTGCCATATCACTGTAACGACTATGATTGGCGCAGAAATTGGTAGCAGAACCTTGAAGAAAATTTTGAAAAAACCTGCACCATCAATCCTGGCAGCCTTTATCATTTCGTCGGGAATCGAAACGTAGTAATTACGGAAGAATAGGGTAGTGAAACTCAAACCGTAAATCGAATGTACGACTACNAGTCCGGTGATAGAATTTGAGATCCCTAAAACACCTAGGGTTCTGGCCATTGGCAGCAGGATTGCCTGGTAGGGAATAAAACAACCGAAGAGGAACAATAGGAACACGAGGTTGTCGCCTCTAAAACGCCACTTGGTAAGAGCATAACCATTCAATGCACCAAAGAAAGCTGAAATCGCGACTGCAGGTACTACCATTTTTATTGAGTTCCAGAAGAAGGGGCGAAGAAAGACGTTGCCGGCATCATAGTCGCGACCACTCCATGCGGTCTTCCATGAATCGAATATTATCTCTCCGGGTAAAGTCATGAGGTTACCTTGCCTTATTTCTTCCATGCTCTTTAGCGAAGTGATAATCATCACATAAAGTGGTGCAAGATAGTATAAGGCGAAGATTCCGAGCGTTATAAAAAGGAGCCAGCGATAAAAGGTCCGTTTACGGGAAGCGGAACGTTCAATGTTTGCCATCTTTTGAAAATCAAGCGTTTGCATCCTGCCTCCTCAGTTCTGAATACAGGTAAGGTACAACAACGGCCAGCACTGTTAGGAACATCATTACCGCACTTGCTGAAGCCAGACCGATTTCACTGCGGTGGAAAGCCATTTGGGTCATGAAGACCGCGGGCATGTCAGAAGATATACCGGGACCTCCCGCAGTCAATGCGATCACCAGGTCATAACTCTTTATCGAGATATGAAGCAGAATTACAATGGAACTCATGAAAACGGGGCGCATCATTGGAAGTATGATGGTGATGTAAATACTGTAGAGACTGGCTCCATCGATTTTAGCCGCCTTGACTATTTCATCGTCAATTGAACGAAGTCCGGCCAGAAAGAGGGCCATTACGAACCCTGAGGACTGCCAGACAGCTGCAATCACGATAGTGTAAATCGACATGTCACGGTTTACAAGCCAGTCAAAAGTAAAGTCTGTGAATCCCCAGTCCGTGAAGAGCTTTTCAATGCCCATAGTTGGGTTAAGCATCCACTTCCATGCAGTTCCTGTTACTATAAAGGAGAGTGCCATTGGGTAGAGGTAGATTGTCCTTAAAAAACCTTCTGCCCGGATCTTCTGATCCAATAATATTGAAAGTAGAATGCCTATCAGTATACAAATGACAACGAAGAGGACGGTAAAAATTAGTAGGTTCTCAACTGCATTGAACCAACGCGGATTAGACCAGAGACGGAAGTACTGGTCTATCCCCCAGAATTCGTAGCGAGGTAACATCTTTGACTTTGTAAGCGAAATATAAAAAGTCCAGAGGACGAAACCATAGACAAACCACAGAATAACAGCAAATGAAGGCGAGATAACAATTTTTGGAAGGTTTTTCTGTAGCCAGTAAAACATTTAAAATTTTTGATTATTTTTCTGTCTTTCGAACAAATAGAAACGCACCCTCCGGAGAGATCAAACCTGAAGGTTTGGGAGGGTGCGATTAAAAGATTCCCATTAAAGGTAGTTATTAGGAATCCAAATTTACAAGGATGCCTTCACAGCTTCTACCAGGTTTCTGGCCGCTTCATGAGAAGACATGTTGGAGTTGAAATGCTCTGTGACAACGTCCTGGATTGCTCCCTTTTGGGCGAGACGGAGTGCCATTCCATGAGCAAAGCTCGGTAGCAAGCCACCTGTCATAGCGGCGTACTTCAGATCTGAAGCAGATCCCTTGGCACACATGTCGAATTCGTCCATGGGGACGTCAAGCCGAGCAGGTATAGAACCCTTATAAATATTAAAAATTTTCTGGAAGTTCTTTCCCATTATAGAACTAGCAAGCATTTTCTGACCATCGACTTTGCTCTTACCTTTCATCCCGTAAAAAATGAAGCTGTCAACATTATAGAGATAGCCATGGTTTGAGGGAGTAGGCAGACAGTAGAAGTCTATTCCGGGCTTCAAACCAGCATTGGAAAATTCCCCTTTAGCCCAGTCACCCATAATCTGGAATGCAGCTTTACCGCTCATGACCATCCCTGTTGCTACGTTCCAGTCGCGTCCCGGCATGCCTTTGTCGGTGAAACCTTGAAGTTTACGCATTTGGTCGAAAACCTTTACCATTGTTGAACCACCTAAAGCATCCATATCTAATTCGACTATGGCTTTTTGGTAAAATTCATTCCCTCCTATTCCAAGCATTACTGCCTCAAATACTGTAGCATCCTGCCATGGCTGACCTCCATGAGCAAAAGGAATTATTCCTGCTGATTGTAACTTGCTTGCAGCTGCATTGAATTCATCCCAAGAAGTTGGCATTTTTAGCCCATGGGCATCTAGAACTTTTTTGTTAGCCCAGAACCAGTCAATGCGGTGGATGTTTACAGGAGCAGCGCAATACTTGGTGAACCCATCACACTTCATGTGATTTGCTACCTGAGGGCTTAATAATGAGTCCCAGTTTTCAGCAGTAGCCACCTCATGTATGTGATAAGGAGCTACTACTCCTTCATCATCATATTCCTGAATAGTAGGCCCCTTTATTTGTGAGGCTGTAGGAGGATCTCCTGCAACTATTCTTGCCTTAAGAGTAACATTTGCGGCATCTCCGCCACCCCCTGCAACAGGCATGTCTTTCCAGGTGCCACCTT
>JGI11754J13217_1000198_pt1 | contig 8579 bp, 3 predicted proteins | sample DeeseametaMP0103_FD_13217 | JGI IMG/M metagenome (IMG submission 13217)
TATTGAATTGAGACTATCCCCATATTCTCCGCGGAACGGTTTATATGTACTGATCAGGAATATATCCCCGGCGGCAGGAAGAATTGTGTCCTCTGGAGTTTCGACAATGATCATGCTGTCAGGAGTAATCCAGGTTGTATCCATTATTGGATCAGGTGGAGAAAAAACTACTTTCCAGGTTTTTACTGCGATCTCATCTACCGTCTCCCACATAAAGATGTATTCTTGGGCTTTGTCAGGAATTCCATTATCATTACGATCCCTAAAATAGAATTCGATCCATTTTTCTTCCGTCACGTTCCATACTTTAAAGTTAGTTGGACTGCCATAGGTTGATGTATCCACCGTTGCATCAAAGAATTCGATTTCGTAATCTACCGGGTACAGTATACTTTGTGATGTTAAACTAATTCTGTACTTTAAGTTACTCTGGCTTGCTTCAGTCCATCCTATTTTAACCGTATCTAATACAATTAAATCATTCTCTACCAATATCCTCATTCCATCAAAAAGATCACCTTCTTGAGGGATATGCTTATAACGATTCAATATAGGATCAATTAAAATGGAGTCAATAAATACATAAGGACTGTTCGCGATCAACGTATCAAGTGGATTCTCTTGCATATCAAAAACAGAATAAGAGGTTGTTTGAAAAGGACCTTCATGTTGAAATCTTACCTGGTAGGTATGACTTTCTTTCACGTAGGCTAGATCAATAATTTCAATCGAGATTGAACCAGTTCCTGGTCCGTCAATATGATCGATTTCTGTCAATTGGGGTGGTTGATAACCAGCCGCCGGGGCATTGGGTGTCACCACTACCGCATTTACATCGGTGCCAATTACGTAGCCCTGGTTATCAATATTGATAATTGCAGAACTTTCGGTAGGAGGTAATCCTTCTTCACCAATACTAATAGGAGGAAGCCCCCGGTCGTAAGAAACCACAGCATAATAATAAGTTTGACCGTTCTGAACCGTGGAATCTGTCCAGGTATGCACCAGTCCTGTATCGTCACCCATATCGAACTGAACACCGTTAACATCAGCAGGATGAGTCCCTTTGACCCACCATAGCGTATCCGGATCAAAATTAATTAAATCGCATTGAAAAATGGCTTTACGATAGGTTTTAATTCCATAAGCATCGGTTATTATTTTAGGTTCAAGTAATGCCGGATCCGTGCTGCGGTAGATCTTATACCCTTCGAAATCCTTGGTACCAAGAAATCGATCGAAACTTTTCTCAGCATCTCTATCCCAGTAGAGCGTAACTCGTTGGTCGCCGGGAACTGCTGTCACTTTTGGTTTGTCAGGCGGTCTGGAAAAGTTATATCCGGCGTTATAGATTCCCTGGACAATCCGTTTATTTCTCATNANATCATCGCGATCTTCACCAAAAAGCAGCGCCATTGAAAATCGTTCTGTCTGNCCGGCNTTCANAAGAAATGGACCTGAAGAATACAATGCCCCCAAATTCACCTGCCCNTCCTGCGGATCAAACTCACCGAAAGCCATAATATTCCAGATTTCTTCATCCCTCTCAAGTTCATAGTCATGAAGATTAAATATGTTAATACTGGATAAACCGATCTGATCTGACTCATCTTTATCTGTTTTATTGTAATCCGGCTCGCCATCGGTAGGCATACCATCGCCTTCTCCGAAATCGGGTCCGGTATATTGTTCATCGGTGGGTCCGACGCCATCGGCACCGAGGTCATCATTTAATGATTCACCTTCATCCCATATGCCATTTCCATTCAAGTCGCTAAAACTATCCCAATCCCCGTCCTCATCACCTTCCCAGTGCCAATTAAAGTTACCATTGTTATAAATACCTACTGGCCCGAAGAGGTATTCACCTCGCGGGCTGCTTCTACTTTCATCGATAAGACCATCATCATCATTATCTATACCATCTCCTGGTTTCTCATCGATAAGATTACCAAAATCATCATAAATATAAATATTGCCTTTTCCCGGGCTCTCGAGAAAGGCATAGCCAGCTACACCAACGGGCTCCCAGCCAGTATCACCAATCCCATTGCCATCCCAGGCAAATGTGATGTCTAATAGGGGATCGAATTCACCCCAATCATCTTGGGAATCTCCGGGCCCACCAATACCGAAATCAAGATACATTCCGAACAGAGTGCTGTCGTAATCAGTTGTCCCGATATTTTTAATGTCATAGTGCCAAAAGATTACGTCCTCCGCCATAACATGCGACCACTGAAATCCCCGCACTCCAATTCTCAGACCCAACCCACCTCGGGTTGAGTCTGTGGAATCCGGATAGAAATCAAATTCTTTATCCACCGCATCGTCTATGACAAAGTATGTTTCCAAATCGGCGTTGGTAATTCCCATACCAAAATATCCGTTCCAATGCGAATCCAAGGTTTCTTTATCGTACCATTCTGGTTGGTCCGGCCAGCGCTGGGGCCACGTGCCGGGATTATTGCTCATCGCGGGTGAGTCCTGATTTAGATTTACGTATCCCGGAAGGGGCTGCCAGCCCCACACTATCCCGGTTTCGGGATCCTGATCAACATTTTCCCTGTAGTTAGCTTCCAACGGGTGAATTCTATTACCATGAATATCCACAACCGAAACAGCTACCCATGGTGCGACTGCATCAATATATGACTGTCCGCTTCCCTTGGGCCATTCGCAAGATGGCTGTTCCGGCCAGAAAGCAACTTCACCATGATTAAAGAAAATCGTCCGCACCAGATTTCCATCCATGATTCCTCGCTTTTTCCAGATCGGGTCACCATACGGCTCCTGAGAACAAACGATACTGCTCATGATAATCACAAATAATATTGTTGAGGCCATTCTATTTAGTTCAGTCTTTATTCCTAAAATTAATCTATCTAAAAATATCATTTTCATTTACATAAACATTTTACGGCGTCATATGTATGTAATATTTCTAATGATAAGGCCCTGAATGCCTTGCTAAATTTTTACTCATCAAAATCCAATCGAAACCCCAAATATTACTCTCCTTGGCTCGGAGTAGTAATCAGGTCTGGTCAGAAATTCATCCAAAGTATTTACACCTCTCACACCTACCGGAGGATCAATAGTATAACCTGCTCTTCCTGTATCTGAATAAACAAACTTTTCATTTTGCCGATCGAAAATATTATACGCTTTAACATAAACAGAGTACACTGTACCCATAACTTTAAACTCCTTTTGTGCTTTCAGATCGAATGAAAACTGGGGTTGTTTTCTTTCACTGTTTTCAAAGGTTGCCCCTACATTTTCAATTTTAGGTGTGTATGGAAGCCCGCTTCCTAATCTTCCAATAAGACTCAACCCCCAATTCCCTGGTTGACTTATAGTTACATTAAAATTGAGAGTATGTGTCTGATCCCAGTCCAGTGGGACGATTTGAATCTCACTCTCTTTATTACTCTTAGCATCTTTGAAGACTTGCTTTGGATCGGAGGCATTACCCTCAGCTACTTGATATGTATAATCAACGGAAGCATAAATATTATTTGACCTCCTTTTCTCAAGAGCTAAGGTGATGCCTTTTACATTCCCATAATCACGATTAATATAACGGGCATACAAATCCTGAGTGTAAGTATTAATGATTTCCATGCCTAAAAGATGTCTAATATCTTTGTAAAAACCAGTTATATCAATGCCAATATTTTCCGAAAATTGTTGTTGTAAACCAATTTCATAAATAACCGTACGTTGTGGTTTCAGTTCCGCGTTGCCCATCATGGAAGATAATCCAGGCCAAACCTCAAATTCCGAATTGTCATATAACTGCTCAAAAGTGGGTATTTGGGAAAAATGGCCATAAGAAAAATGGATAGCGCCCCGGTCTGTAATAGGATAAGAAATTCCAACCCGAGGACTCAAGCTATGCACAGGTTTTGCATTTCTATAATTATTTTCCCATTTGTTTCCCCGGACATTGACAGTATCGAGAATTTCACCCATCGCTGATCCATATTCATGTTCCCTCCACATTCTGACACTTCCATCTTGGGGTGAAAGCACCATAAAATATTTTGCATTGTCGGGATTTCTAAAATCAATAGGAACTTTCGCATTTGCGTCAAAATAATCATATCGTAAACCAATATTAACAATCATTTCTTCAAATTCCATTTTGTCCTGAATATATACAGCTGCCTCAACGGGATAGTGACGGTAACGATTATTTGCGATGGATGCAGAACGGGCAGGAGTAGGTTCAAAAGGTCTAATAACAATTCCTGCATCATTTTTCTTGGGAATTATCTCGAATTCGTGGAAATATAAATTGTGCTCCCTGAACCCCAATCCGATTTTTACCAGGTGTGAATTATTTATTTGACTGGTCAAATCCGCCTTTCCTCCAAATGAACGAGTATTCCGGGAATAATGCCACATTTCAGTTCCACCTGTTTTAAATGCTTTCTGTGAAGCGTCATTTAAACGTTTAGGGTCAACATATCGAGAATCGAGAAAATCCTGATATACATACCTTCTATAATCAAAAAATGTATCGGAAAGCTTAAGAGTATAAAAGGATTTGGAACTCAAAGTGTGATTCCAAATCAACGATTGTGTATATCCATATTTGAACTGTTGATAATCTCCATCCGGGTTCAACTTAAATGAATGGGAATATTCGCGAAAATCAATCTTATTCCAGAAAAAACCGTAAGAAACTTTAATGGACGGGGAGAGCCGGTAAGTAAGTTTCCCTTCAGCGCTTATTTTAACAAGTGGATTCATAGCAACAAATGCGCCATCACCAGACTCTTCCACAAAGACATTCGGTTCTCCAGGAGTCGCGCTGCCGTCACCTTCACCGTCATCTCCCGTATTTGGGGTGGAATCCGCACCCACATCATCTTCGCTCACATCCCAATTCGCAAAATTGGAGGAGTCGGAGGGTAAAAATCTTCTTTTCCCATAAAGCCAACCCTGAGTGTCATAATACCTCCCAGTAAGAAAAAAAGATGATTTATTACCAAACAATGTGAGTGGGCCATCCATACTTATTTGTACATTTGATACATTCTTAAAATTTATATTGTCAATATTCATAAACAGATTATTATTTCGGCTAAGATAGTCCCCGGAATAAAAAGAGATATTCCCTCGCAGTATATCACCCCCCTCCTTGGTTACAATATCAATAATTCCGGACATTGCCTGACCATACTCGGCATTGAACGTCCCGCTAATCACTTGCAGTTCCTGAATGGAGTTATTTTCAATTTCAATGGCAAGCTCCCCTGAAAAAGGATCTGTTACTGAAATACCATCAACCAAATAAGAGATTTCACTGGATCGCCCCCCTCGGATATGAATCTCACCCTCAGCGCCAATAATAATTCCAGCCTGAAGCGCCAAAATATCCTCAAACTCCTCAACGGGCATTTCTGCTATCTCATCACTACCCACGATGGAAAGCGAAGATGTAAGATCTTTTCGAACAATTTTCCGCTCTGCAGTAATAGTTACCTCCTCAAACTCCAATACGGAAGATTGTAATTGAAAATTAAGAGCAGTAGTAACATCGATTGATATTTTTATACCCACAGTTCGGACGGAAGTGTATCCGATCATCATAGACTTTACATCATAAACACCGGGTGAAATGTTTAGAATAATATATTGACCATCAACATCGGTTGCAGCTCCCATGGAGGTCCCTTCAATAATTATGTTTGCTCCCATTAAAGGTTCTCCCGTAGAAAGATCTCGAACGGTACCTGAAATCTTACCTGTGGTTCCGGCTTTTAACATGGATCCTAAAATACAAACACAAAGAAAAATGAACAGAATATTAACCCGACGTGAAATTTGGATTTTGAGTAAAAACAACTTTACTCCAATTTATTAAGACTTACTTTTTTTAAAATGTGTGTAGGATCTCCATTATACGGATTAATCTTGAGCCACACTTCCTCAAATGTAACAGTTTCAATTATTCCCTTTCCCATATCATATCTTATTTTGATGGAACCGTGTCCTTCCAGATTATCAATGCGTTTTAATAGATTATCATACACAGAATTAGTCATGGGAATTTCCCGTCTTGATAATGTGAGGTGACCCCTTTGAATATAAGGAAAACCATCACCGTGAATTATCGGTGGATTATTCGGATCATAGTATGATCCGGGGGGTGCGTAAAGAAAGCTGTGAGGAATTCCAGGCCAAATGTGCGTGTTGTCACGATTATAGTCATGCATTCCAAGAGAAATAACATCAAGGGAATCTCTAAATTCCAATATTCTCTGAAAATCATCAGGTATTGGAATATAATTACGCTGGTTATATTGGGAAAATAATTTCTTTTGATCGTCCAATTTCATTGTTATTTGCAGAAAAAGTTTTCCCTGNATTTTAAGAGTTGGATTATCACCCTTATCAGGATCCCACAGACCTGAAATATCGATAACTTCCCCTNTTGCTAATGGCGTAAAAGAATCAAAATCTGTTCTAATTCTACCCCCTTCTAATTTCAAATAAAGTGGAACATCGCTGGTTGTGGGATCATATCTGGTTACTGGAATACCTAATTGTTCCAACTCTGCATGGGCTCTTATACGCCAATATTCATGGGCTGCTTGTTCAATTCTTTCCTCCCATGTCTGTGATTTGAACTCATAATTATATGTCTTTGGCGGTACTTTTTTATAATAATAATTCTGTTTGTCTTCCTCAGCATATTCCCAAGTTCCGTTATCATTTAAAATTACTTTTTCATCCTTATCTGTTATGGCATATTTTTGCTGAACATGCTGACTACTAGCCGGAACAACGAGGAACAATACAGAAAAAACTATTACAATAATATTCTTCAGCATTTTCCTTTCATTCTCTTTACCCAAATAAATTATAAACATTCACATACTCCTACTCATCATAGGGCGCTGTGGAAGCATAATCCAACCTAAAATTCCAAACCTAAAGAAAATCGCTGTGCATTTTGGAATCTGCCAAAATCCTGATAAGCATAATCTATCTTTAAGACAACACCTCCTGCCAATTTCAATTTCGTACCGAAACCAGCGGTGAATCCTTCTTCAGTATCTAATGTGAATAAATTTTTATACCCAAATCTCAAGGCTATATTTTTGTTAAAAACATATTCCATACCCGTGTTAATGTACTCGGTATTGTTGTTTGGATGAGCGGCATCAGCAGCAATGGTTAATCGACTACTACCGCTTTTGAGAATGTCCATAGCCACACCTACCCTGAAAAGAAGCGGAAGGGGGAACTTATCTGTCAGTTTTGAGGCTGGAATTCGATCGTTACTTCCTCCGAATTGAGGTGCTTCATCGTAGTTTACAAAGACGTCTCTACCTTCTAATTTCAAAGAGGCACCAAAATTTGAGATGGTCATGCCAATCACCATTCCGTTAAACTGAGTTCTGAATAAAGTTCCTATATCGAAAGCATAACCTTTAGCCTCCATATGCCAGATTCTCTGTGATATATACTTTGCATTAATCCCGATCGAAAATCTGTCCGTCAAATTCTTGGCATATGACAATCCAGCAGATAAGTCACCATAAGAAAATTTTTCACCAGTTCCTTCAGGTTTAAGGACCGTTCTAACCTCCATTTCATCCGTTCCTAAAGAGGTGACACTTACAGCAAATGACCCCATATAACCCGCAGGTATTACAATACCGGAGAAATCGAAATTGGTTCCAACCAACCAATTTGTATGGATCAGAATAGCCTCGCCCCTTGGTAAACGGGCTATTCCCGCGGGATTCCAAAAGATAGCAGTTGCGTCATTGGCAACCGCAACAAAGGCACCTCCCATACCAATAGCCCGTGCGCCTACTTCAATTTCCAAGAAAGTAGCGGCAGTGATACCCACTTTTGAGACGTTGCTTACAAATTGACCTTGCGCAAGATTAAGTAAAATGAAAGTGATAAAGAAGAAGGGGAATGATATGAAATTTCGAAAAGTCCGATTGAAATATGATACCTTTAAACTTGACACATCGTGCACTGTGTTTCCATCACGCCTCGAGTTGAGATTAGCAACTTTTAACTTGGCCGAAGGAACATCGGCACAACTTCTCTTCATGCAAACTATCATTACTTAATAAGGGCAAATTTCCCGAGTTTTTCACCCAGGTTGCCTGCGTCAATGTGATAAAAATAAAGTCCGTAAGCCACATCCATTCCATCTTTGGTTTTTAAATCCCAGCTTTCCGCTCCATCGGTTATATCGGTTAGATGTTCAATGATACGTACGAGATACCCACGGGCGGTATAAATACGTATGGTGCACTTTTCCGGAAGATTAATAAATCCGATTTTTCGCTCTCCGCGTCCGGAAATGATGCCGGGGGGCAACTTCTGCTCCCACGAAGCAGCTGCAACATAAGGATTGGGAACTACTACAATACGGTCCAACCTATTTTCAGCAAGAGATTTATTGACATAAGCTCCCATTGTTTTCAATTCATAGATATCACCTGATCGAAATGGTTTGGTAATTGAAATAAATAACGTATCCCCAGACGTGGGAAGAACAGGATCCACATAAATCGTATCAATAGTCATGTCTTGTC
>JGI11754J13217_1000217_pt1 | contig 8335 bp, 12 predicted proteins | sample DeeseametaMP0103_FD_13217 | JGI IMG/M metagenome (IMG submission 13217)
ATTGGTTTTACAACTTGATCCTTTGATTCTAGTTCTGCAGACGTAACTATTTTTGTATTTTCTGCAGCCTCTGAATCAAGAACTAAAATTACTCTGGAATCCGATTCATCAAATCCATTAAGTTCTGTTTTGAGAGGAATCATACCCAATGTATGGGCTATACCCTCATCTGGTATAACAGACGAATTCTCTATTACATCTACAGTGTCTATGGCAAAAATTGGAACACCATTAAGACAAATTCTCCTAAGTGCATTTGCATAATGTAATGAAATACCTTTTAGTTTGATGGATATTTTTTTATCATCGCTAGTAAGAATCTGGATAGAGGGCAAACTTATTGAAAATTTCTGAAATCCAAATAAAAATCTAGCTAGCATCTATAGATTAATATCAATTCTGGCGCTATGAGTACCATGTCAGACAAGTTTACAGTAGTAAAATACACTTTTGAAGGTGAAAAATTTGAGATATTGGTTAAACCTGATCCAGCACTTGACTATAAACTTGGAAAAATTAAAGATATCAGTTCTGTTCTCGTATCTGATGAAATATATCAGAATTCAAGCAAGGGTACTCGGGCACCATCTGAAAAATTACAAAAAGCATTCAAAACAGATGATGCTTTAATTATTGCGGAAAAAATATTACAGAAAGGAGATCTTAATTTAACAACTGAGCAGCGCCGCAAGATGACTACAGAAAAACGAAAGCAGATAATCACATTTATTGCAAAGACATTTGTTGATCCGCGTTCTCATTTACCTCACCCACCTATAAGAATTGAGCAGGCTATGACCGACGCTCGCGTAAGCATTGATCCTTTCAAAAATGTTGAGGAACAAATCAAAGACATCGTGGAGCATGTACGTTCTATTATTCCATTAAAATCAGAAAATCTTTTGTTAGAAATTTCAGTTCCTGCTCAATATGTAGCAAAGTCTTATTCTGTACTAAAATCAACAGGCATTTTGAAAAAAGAAGATTGGCAGAAAGACGGATCTTTGAAAGCAATACTAGAAATACCTGCCGCAGCAAGATCCAAACGTGATAGATAGATTAGGCGCAATAACAAAAGGCACTGCATTTGTTGAGGTTTTAAAATGAATGAAAACCAATTTGTTCTTCCAGGTGATGTTATTGTTACAGGTGATTATAGACCAGAACAAAATGTTATACTTGAAGGTAACAGACTAATGTCTACAGCAACTGGATTTTCCGAAATAAAAGACGACTTGGTTACTGTAACTCCTTTGACTGGATTGTACACTCCAAAAACCGATGATCTAGTTATTGGTAAAATTGTATCACATAATGCATTATCATGGCAGGTTGACATAAATTCTTACTACTCAGGTATTCTCACGGCATCTGACATCTTTGGAAAAGATTATTCGCCTTCTCGAGATGATCTTTCTTTAAAATTAAAAACAGGTGACATCATTTTGGCTAGAATTGCAAACGTGAATTCTAGAGATCCCTTAATCACTATAATTGGTGAGAATCTTGGAAAGATTGATTCTGGAGAATTAATTAAAATCTCTCCCACTAAAATTCCTCGTCTTACTGGATCTGTGATACAAACAATCGAAGCGTCTACTAATGCAACTATTACTGTGGTCAAAATGGCTTAATTATTTTAAAATGTGACAATTCTACAGGTTTAAAAAAATCTATTGCGTCTATCAAAATGATTGGTATGGCACAACATGATGCTAATCTTGAAGAAAAAATTCAAAAATTTTTAGATGAAAACAATTGAAGAAATTAGAATCTAAAAAGCGATATGTTCTGCCAGGTGATTTTATTACTACTGCACCTCTTCGGTTACAGGATAATGTTGTATTAGAAGGTAAACGAATTATTTCAACTACTATAGGATTATCTGATGTTTCTGCTGATAGTGTACGAGTAATCTCACTAAATGGAATTTACATGCCAAAAATAGACGACTTGGTAATAGGTACGATTCAATCTATTTTTGGCAATTCTTGGTTTGCAGATATCAATTCATGTTATCAAGGAATGCTTTTGGGTCAGGATGTATTTGGAAGAGGTTCATATCCTACCACGAGCGAAATGAAAGAGAGACTTGATAAAGGTGATATCATCTTTGCAAGAATTGCAAATTCTGATAGACAGCGTGAACCTTTAATTTCTATTGCAGACAAAAATCTGGGAAAGATTGATTCTGGAGAATTAATTAAAATCCCTCCCACTAAAATCCCTCGTCTTATTGGAAAACATGGATCTATGATACAAACAATCGAAGCGTCTACTAATGCAACTATTACTGTAGGTCAAAATGGCTTTATTGTTGTATCTTGTGATGAAACAAATGGATTATTAAAGGCACTTGCAGCAATTCGGATGATTGATGAACAAGCACATCTTGTTGATTTGACAGATAAAGTGAAAAAAATGTTGGAATTTAATGGTGTATAATTAATGGGAGGACGAGAAACTGATGTAGTATTACTTGACGAAAATGGGATTCGTAGTGATGGACGCAAGGTAAATGAAACAAGAAAGGTTACAATAAAAGTCGGAGTATTAAAAAACGCTGATGGTTCTGCGTATATTGAATTTGGTGGAAATAAAATTCTTGCCGGTGTTTTTGGTCCAAGAGATGTTCATCCAAAACATATGTCAAATCCAGACACTGGAATTTTAAGAGTCAGATATCATATGGAGCCTTTTTCTGTTAGTGAAAGAAAAAATCCAGCGCCATCACGACGAGAAATAGAGATCAGTAAAGTTCTCAAGGAAGCATTAGAACCTGCTGTAATACTTGAAAAGTTCCCTAGAACTGCAATTGATGTGTATCTTGAAGTATTGCAAGCAGATGGTGGAACTAGATGTGCTGCATTAGATGCAGCATCAGTTGCATTAGCGGATGCAGGAATTCCAATGAGAGATATGGTATGTTCATGTGCTGCAGGAAAAGCTGCGGATGCTTTAATTCTTGATGTTAATAATGAAGAAGACCAAGCTGGACAAGCCGATATGCCAATAGGTTACATGCCAAACTTTGGAAAAATCACACTTTTACAATTAGATGGTGTTCTCACCACCGATGAATTCAAAAAATGTATAGAACTAGGTTTAGAAGGTTGTAAACAGGTATATGAAATACAGAAAAATGCATTGCGTGAAAAATATTTTTCGAGTGGTGATAACAACTAATGACAAACCTTTCAATTATAGACAAACTCAAAAGATCTAAAATTCTAGATTTACTGCAGGAAGGAAAAAGAATTGATGATCGTGCACTAGATGAACCTAGACCTTTAGTTATTGATACTGGAGTTATACCTCACGCTAATGGTTCTGCACGGGCTAGATTAGGTGACACAGAAGTTGTATCGGGGATCAAAGTTCAACCTGACAAACCTTTTCCTGATATGGGTGACAAGGGAATCTTTATCTGCACAGCAGAAATTCTTCCATTAGCTCACCCAAGTGCAGAAACAGGTCCTCCTCAACCAAATGTGATAGAGATAGCTAGAGTGGTTGATAGAGGAATACGGGAAAGTGGTATGATTGATTTATCACAGATGGTTTTACAGAAAGACAAATCTGTCATTGGCGTGTTTGCTGATAATGTAGTAACTGATCATGACGGTAATTTGTTTGATGCATGTTCATATGCAGCTGTTGCTGCAATTATTACATCAAAATTCCAAAATGGGAAATGAAAGATGACAAACCTGTTTTAATAGAGGATCAGGCATCGGACACACCAATTACTACCATTCCAATATCAGTTACAATGGGACTAATGGGCGAATTCATAATTGTAGATCCAAATCTTGATGAATGGGAATGTCTTGATGCTAGAATAACAATTACTACAAACTCTGATGGAAATATTGTAGCGCTTCAAAAGGGTGGCAGTGACGGATTTTCACTTGAGCAACTTGTTAAATGCTCTGAATTATCCATTGCAATTGGTAAAAAAATCAGAGATATTATAAAACAAGCAACAGAAGGTAGTAAATAAATTGGCAAAAAAGAAAGGCTACCTTAAAGGTCTTGGCGCCAGATATGGTATAAAACTTAGAAAAAAATACAGTATAGTTCACAGAGTTTTAAAATCTAAAAGAAAATGTCCTGAATGCGGCTCCTCACAATTTGGTAGACAGGTTGTAGGTATCTGGAGTTGTAAAAAATGTGGATTTAAGATAGCGGGTTATGCATATGACATCAAGCTTTAATGCCAAAATTGAAATAGACGCGGAAGAAAAAACAAGTGCAGTTTTTGATTCAGTTAATATTGACAACAAATTCTATCCCGAAAATCCAACTAAAACAGAGATGTTTTGCAGCGACAAAATTACAATACTAGTTGAATCTAACAATTTGGCACATATGCGTGCAAACCTTAATTCCTGCATTCGTCTTATTCAGACAGGCTATGACTCGATTGAATCAGTAGATATATAATTAAAATAAGTTTCTTACTGCCATATGTCTTCCAATCAACAAATTCCTCCTATGGTACAAGAGCAGCTAGCAAAATTGCAACAAACACAACAGAACTTTCAATCCATTNTAATGCAAAAACAACAGNTGGAATCAGAAAAACTTGAAACAGGAAAAGCACTGGAGGAGTTAAAAAAGNCAAGTGACGATGAATTAGTTTTCAAACATGCTGGAACTATCATGATAAAATCTAACAAAAAGGATCTTATTGAAGAACTTGAAGAACAGGTGGAACTGGCAAAAACAAAAGCTTCCATTTTAGTGAAACAAGAAGAGAGATTGAAAACTACCCTAAAAGAACAGGAAACAAAAATTCAGGAAATGATACAAAATTCCTCTACAAATACTAAACTACCAAAATAACAACTTCCCAAGAAAATATTAATCAAACAGACAAGCATTTTTTGTGAATCTAAAGAATCTGCGTATAGTGGTGGATGAAAGGGAAAAAAAAAGTGGCATACCAGACCTGTTAAAGGGAACCGGCATTAATTTGGAAATAAAAACACTGCCAGTGGGTGATTATATTGTTGCACCTGAAACTATAGTTGAGAGAAAAACAGTTTCTGATTTGGTTTCATCAATCTTTGACGGCCGTCTATTTGATCAATGTCATAGGTTAAAAGAACATTATCAATTTCCAATTTTAATAATAGAGGGAGATATAGACGAAATAGAAGAATTAACAGAAAACCCACTTGTGTTTTATGGTGCAATTTCATCTATTGCAATTGATTTCAAAATTCCAGTAATTCCTACACCTAACGCTACTCATACATCCAAGTTGTTGATATCTATGTGTTCAAGAAAGGATGCAAGCAAGGGTCCATTTATTAAAAAAATTAGAAAATCAAATGATCTACAAAAACAACAACTTTCTATGCTGTGCAGTTTACCTGGTGTAGGAGAAAAAACTGCNGTACGTATGTTAGAGAAGTTTGGAACACCTTTGAGGGTATTAAGTTCATCAATTATAGAACTTTCTAAAGTCAGTGGTCTTGGTGAGGCTCGTGCTAAAAATATAAAAAAAGTATTACAAGCACAAAGTAAGCATTTGAAAAAAACTAGCCAGAAAACACTTCACGATAAATGAACTAGTTTTTCATAGGTTTTCTTTTTAATCTATTTCCACATCTTGGGCATTCTGTAACTTTAGAAAAATTTGTTTTACATCCTGGGCAATAATACTTCCAAATTATAACATTTTTTATACCACTAGTCATTAGAGGAATAACTTTTATGTTAAGATGTTTTGCCACATTAGAAATAGTAAAATCATCAGTGACAAGTTCAGCCTCAAGTTGAAGACTTAGAGAAATAGCAGATATATCTTCATGTGAAAGATTTGGAAAATCACCCGATTTTTTTGCCGCATCATTAACAGTAATAATAAATCGATGCTCGGGATCGCGGATCATTAATCTTTTTGTTTCAATTAAAATCTGAATTGCATCATGATCTTTTTTTATGTGTTCAATTTCACCATAGATGAGAGATGTAATGTAGCTTGGTTCGTTTGAACTAAATGGAATTCCTGCATAAAATGCGCTAGAATCTAAAACTCTAAAAGCCAAGCTTAGCCATCTGTCTCAGACCTTTCTTTTTTAGCCTGATAAAAACTGCTTGTTTTTTGTATTTTTTTATAGTTATTAGCTCTTCAACACCAGCTGATTTGATGACCTGAGCATCCATGACTATATTGCAATCATGTGAACACCTTATCTCCACCTTTTCGTCAGGAACAACTATGGACGGAAGTCTGTGGACTGGAGCAACTGGCGTTATAATTAGTACATCCAAACTTTCATGCAGTACAGGTCCACCAATTGATAATGAATGACCAGTTGAACCGCTTGGTGTTGATATCATAATGCCGTCCATCTTTTGTTTTATTGTATCATTTTGGAATTTTATTTCAAATTCAGCAGTTTTAGTCAAATTTTTTCTATTAACATATATCTCGTTTAATGCGGGTTGAAACTGCTTATTGTTACAAGAAGCAATAACCCTTATTCTTCTGTCAAGCCAAATCTTATTTTTCCTTATGTGTTGTATAGCGTTGTCAATTTCATCCAAAAATATTTCTGATAAAATTCCTCTATTACCACCAATATTTATTGTTAGAAGCGGCGTCTCATTTTCAAGATTTCTAAACGTTCTAAGAGTGGTTCCGTCTCCACCTAATGTTATTACAAGATCAAGTTTTATCTTTCTTAAATCTTCTAAAGAGCTTACTTTTTTTGCTCCCTTAACTGATACTGGTGAAATAGTGTAAACTTTGAATTTTTGTTTTAGTAGTTTTTCTGCTATCCCTTTTGCTGCCTTTTCAGCTTTTTTCGAGCCAAACTTACTAACAATGGCAACTTTGTCAATTTTCAAGCTAATTCCATCCGTATATGCTTCTTAAAAATTTAATTTTTTATTTACTCATGAATTCTATGAACAAAGATTTTTATCTATTTTATACTATACGCAAATCATGTCATTGCTTCTTAAAGATAGAGTATACACAATGCAAGCTTCAACTGCTAAACGGGGAGTTTATCCAATGCATGGTTACAAGCTCGGTCTATTCAGAATGCCTATCAAACTTGACGACCCAGCTGAGATAAAGTCTATTCTCGAAGGAATGAAAAAGACATTTGATATGGATCAATATGCCGACAGGATATATGCAACCTACTATTGGACTGAAGAAAATATGCCGGATCCAGATGCCGATGGATATGAATCAGTAGATCTTAGCGTTACTGTTGAAATTGTAACGGGCGAAGTAATTGATGCTATTTATCAGATTTATCCAGTTGAAAAATTTGCTGCCCCTCAATGGATACAAAACTATAGAAAAAAGGCTGATCACTTTGCAAAAATGATAATTGACACGCTTCTTAGAAACACTATACTTTCTGACAAGATGGTTGAACATCTTATGAAATCAGAAAAAATATCTGAAGTACAGGCATTGACAAAATTGGATGAACTAACTCCCTTGGCACAAATTGTACCAGATGCCAAACCAATAGCTAAAGTAGAACCACCCAAACCGGCAATTGAAGGTAAAAAACAATTAATACAGAGGGACGGGGAGGCAGCGGTTCCAGGACCAATCGATGTTGACTACAAAGATAAGATGGATCCTTCTCCAGTGTTCAAAACTAAGACTGGAAATGAGCTTAGGACTTGGGGAAGAGTTGGATCAGATAACAAGGTCATGGGTGTTTGGGGTGAGTTTGTTTCTGTAGACTTTGACATCTGTGTTGCAGATGGAGCCTGCATTGACGCATGCCCTGTGGCTGTTTTCGAATTCTTTGACTTTCCGGGAAATGCAGCATCTACAAAAAAACCACTCCAAATTAACGAGCCAGACTGTATATTCTGCATTGCGTGTGAGAATGTCTGTCCTCCGGTGGCGATCAAGATTTTTTCACCATCATAGCTATAATTAACGATAAATTCTATAATTTTTAATATTGTATTATATTTTCACAATATTATAAGATGGAATTTGTATCACCTAATCCGTTCACTAGTTTTGTTTTTTATATTTTCATAGCCTGTGCGATTATCATAATTGCTTATACATGTAATTTCTATTATTTGGCATTTCTTTCAGGACGGAGAAAAGAAAATCAAAATACCGTATCAATAGGTGAACCAACTGTTACCATTCATCTTCCAATATATAATGAAAAGTATGTTACAAAACGTCTCATAAATTCTGTTTGTGATCTTGACTATCCAAAAGAAAAGTTGTGTATCATGGTTCTGGATGATTCTGATGATAACACTACAGAGCAAATAGCAGAACTTGTCGAAAATTACAAGGGTAAGGGCTTTGATATCTCCCACG
>JGI11754J13217_1000249_pt1 | contig 7987 bp, 8 predicted proteins | sample DeeseametaMP0103_FD_13217 | JGI IMG/M metagenome (IMG submission 13217)
AAATATAGGTTTAATTTAGAATATTATTAAAGAGAAGCGGAATCTGTCTGTCAGGGGATGAGGACAACAGAGCCGATTCTTTATGATTCACTTCAGAGCCAGTTCGTCCGATTACATCCCGCGGACATTTAACCAAGCCATCATAAGGAGATTTTATGGCTGTCATTTCAATGAAGCAATTTTTAGCAGCTGGAGTCCACTTCGGGCACCAGACAAAACGTTGGCATCCCAACATGGCGCCGTACATCTACGGCATAAAAAACGGTGTTCACGTCATCGATCTGCGTCAGACACTGACCAAGCTCAAAGAAGCTTACGAATACGTTAAAGCCTCTGCAGAAGAAGGACGGGTACCACTATTCGTCGGCACAAAAATCCAAATACAACGTATCGTTAAAGAAGAAGCCGACCGGTGTGGGTGCCCCTACATCAATTTTCGCTGGCTGGGAGGTTTGTTAACAAACTTTGGTACTGTAAAGCAGTCAATCGCACGAATGAAAACCTTTGAAGAAGTTGCTGGAGAAGACGGCAGTTACGAGGGTGTGATCAAAAAAGAAGCTCTGATGATGGAGCGAAAACGCGTGAAGTTAGAGCGTTCACTCGGCGGAGTGCGGAATATGAAAAGTGTACCATCGATGCTTTTCATTACAGATTGTCATAAAGAACAGCTTGCATTGAAAGAGGCACAAAAGTTGGGAATACCAGTTGTTGGTATTGCTGATACAAATTGTGATCCTACCGGTATAGACTTCGTTATTCCTGGGAATGACGATTCCCCACGTGCAGTTGCCCTTTATGCAAACGTAATTGCTACTGCAGTCATGGAAGGTCTTGCTGCTCGAAAACAAACTAGAATAGAATCGATTACTGAAGAAAAAGCTGCTGCTAAAAAAGCAAAACCTGCAGCGAAAGCAAAGGAGAAAGAAACTGATGTTGTTTCTGAGGCAAAAGCTGAAGAAGAGAAAAAAGCTGAAGCAAAAGCAAAGGAGAAAAAAGCTGAAGAAACTCCTGCCAAAATAAAAGAGGAGAAGACCGAAGCTGCTCCGGGACCAAAGTCTGCTGAAACAAAAGTGGCTGCCGAAAAAGCAAAGCCTGAAGTGAAAGCAAAGTCTGAAGNGNAAGCAAAGGAGAAAAAAGCTGAGGTTGTTACCGAAGCCAAATCTGCAGTGGAAAAAACACCAGCTAAAAAAACTGCTGCTACTGCAAAAAAAGCCGAAACTGCTTCCGGGAAAAAAGTTCCCGCAGCAAAAGCGACTAAGGCTAAAAAATNGGAAACAAAAAAATAAACAGTACCTACCAGATAATCTTTCCGGATTTACAACTTGTAAGTCCGGAAACCACATAAAAACTTAATAAGCATTGGAAGTATAAACAAGATGGCAGCGATTACAGCAGCAGCAGTAAAAGAGTTACGGGAAATCACCGGAGTTGCAATGATGGATTGCAAGAAGGCCCTCGTTGAAGCAGACGGAGATCTGGAAGCAGCACAAGATTATCTGCGGAAAAAAGGACAGGCAAAAGCCCTGAAAAAATCTTCACGGGAAACCAGTGAAGGTGCGGTAAGCTTTACAGTCAGTACAGATGGGAAACGTGCCGGTTTGGTAAAAGTTGCCTGCGAAACTGATTTTGTAGCACGTAACGACATATTTCAGGATTTTATCAGCAAACTTGCAAATCAAGTGTCTGAGCAAGGCGGGGAAAATGTTTTACAACAGACATTAGTCGAAGGTGAAGGCAGTGTTGAAAGTTTGTTGACAGAAAAAATTGCTGAATTAGGTGAGAACATGCAGATTCTTGACTGCAGAAAAATGGAAATAAGTAATGGTGTTCATGGAGGATATATCCACAGCAATGGCAAGATCGGAGTTGCGGTACCACTGGAAACGGACAAACCTTGTGACGATGAACGCCTGAAGACATTGGCCCGTGACATTGCCATGCACATTGCAGCATTTCCTGCAGAAGCAGTAAATGCTGATCAGGTTTCAAAAGAGGTGCTTGAAAAAGAAAAAGAGGTTTTTACGGCCCAGGCACGAGAATCCGGAAAACCTGAAAATATCATTGAAAAAATGATTGAAGGACGGTTAAAAAAATTCCTCAAAGAAATTTGTGTTGAAAGTCAACCTTTTGTCAAAGATCCGCAACTTTCTGTGAGTCAATTGGTTGAAAATACTGCAAAGGAACTTGGAGTTAAAATTAACTTCAACANCTTTGCTAAATTCCAGTTCTAGACTACCTGTATGAGTCCTAAATACAAACGTATTCTACTTAAACTGAGCGGAGAAACTCTGGGTGGGAAACGCGGTACCGGGTTTGATTATGATACTATTAGGGCACTGGCTGAAAGTGTAATCTCCATTCACAACCTTGGTGTAGAAGTTGGGATTGTGATTGGAGGAGGAAACATTTTTCGTGGATCCAAATCTGCTGAAGGTAATGTTGGCCGAGTTGCCGGAGATCATATGGGAATGCTGGCTACAGTGATCAACAGTATCTGCCTGCAGGAAATGCTGGAACAGCGAGGTATTTTAACTCGCGTCTTATCAGCCATTGAGCTGAACGCAATTGCGGAACCTTACATCAAACGCAGAGCTGACCGGCATTTGGAAAAAAAACGAGTAGTGATTTTTGCCGCCGGAACGGGAAATCCATTTTTTACTACAGATACAGCTGCAGTATTACGTGCTTCTGAGGTGGGTGCCGAAATTGTCATAAAAGCAACAAAAATTGATGGAGTTTATGACAAAGATCCCAAGCTCCACTCTGATGCGGTTCGTTACGATGTGTTAAATTACGACGAAGTTCTCAAAAAACATCTGAAAGTGATGGACGCAACGGCCATTGCTTTTTGCAGAGATAATCAACTCCCCATTTTGGTCCTGGACTACCAGGAACCTGATGCAATCCTCAGGGCTGTTTGTGGAGAAACCGTTGGAACACTGATCAAGCAAAGAGGCTCATGACTATGGAAAACACACAGGAAGTTGAAGAAATGGTTGATCATAAGATGGATATTACCATTGAGAGTCTTAAAGTGGATCTCAGCGGTATTCATGCAGGACGTGTTTCACCTGCAATGTTAGATGCAGTCAAGGTTGAATATTACGGAAATCCAACTCCTGTTAATCAGGTGGCAAACATATCTACTCCTGAACCACAGATGTTGACAATCAGTCCCTGGGAAAAAACTATGATCAAAGAAATTGAGCGTAGTTTGCAGGCCGCAAACCTTGGTTTCAGTATCTCCAATGATGGAAATATCATTCGTGCGGTTACTCCACCTTTCACTGAAGAGAGACGAAAGGATTACGTAAAACAGATCAAAAAAATTGGAGAGGACTCGAAAATTGCAGTACGCATTGTTCGCAGAGAAGGGAATGACAACTTGAAACAAATGGAAAAGGATAAGCTCATTTCACAGGACGAAGAAAAAGTGGCGCAGGATCACGTCCAGAAAGTTACAGATAAGCATACTAACATGGTAGATGAGTTAGTCACTGCAAAGGAAAAAGAACTTATGACATTTTAGGACTGAAATGCTGGCTGAACTTCTGCATTCAATTTGGCAATATCAGATTTTTAAGTCTGTCGTTTTTCGCGGTGGTATGGCTTTTTTGACTGCCTATTTTTTAATAGTGTGGGTGATGCCGAGTGTAATCAGGGCTTTCAGGAAACGAGGAATTACTTCTGATTTTATCACAACTCCTGCTGATATTAAGCCTTACACGGGAGCACCTCCCATCATGGGCGGCGGCGTTTTGATTATGGGCATTTTGCTTGGAGCATTACTCTGGTGCAATCTGAATCAATACGTTCTGGCTCTGTTGGTGATCATGCTTTCGTTTGGCATTATCGGAGCAGTTGACGATATAGCAAAAGTCATCAACAAGCGGCGCGTTGAGTCCGGACATGAAACCAGAAAAGCATTTAGTGAAAAAGCAGATGGAATTAGCGGACGATGGCGACTGACTGCTCAATTTGCTGTTTCACTGCTGGTAGTTACCGGTTTATATTTGTTTGTCGATATTGATGGACATTTAGTAGTACCACTCGTACCGCTGAAAACAGCATATCCTTACTTGCCAAAATATCTTTTTATTCCATTCATGACCATCATCATCGTTGGTGGAGCAAATGCAGTTAACTTGACAGACGGCATGGACTCTCTGGCAACTGTACCCTTGATGACTTGTGCCATGTTTGTCGGACTTGTGGCCTACATAGGAGGAGACCCAGAATTTGCGGCAAGGCTGAAGATTCCAAGTCTTTCACATGATATCAAGGAATTAGCAGTTCTCTCTGCCCTGGTCATTAGTGCAGGTGTTGCTTTTCTAAAATACAATTCTCCGCCAGCATTGATTTACATGGGCGACTTGGGGGCACTTGCATTGGGCAGCATGGTTTCAGCTATGTTTATTTTTGTAAAAGCAGAATTATTTTTACCGATTGTAGGTGGAGTTTTTGTTTTTTCAGTACTTTCCTCTATCATTCAACGTACATTTTTCAGGTTCATGGTGTGGCGGAAAGGCAGGCCTATTGCTGAGCGATATCGCTTTTTTTTACGCTCACCATACCATCATCATCTTCAACGCCTGTGGACTTATTCTGAAAAGAAACAAGAAGTTGTCTCTGTTTGGATAATGTTGCAGAATAAACTTGGAATAGATCCTGTTCCTGAAGAGAATAAGCTGTTAAATCCTCAGGAAGTTAACAGCCGCGTTATTTGGCACATGCATCTCAAATCAATTTGGCTGTTTGTATTTACGCTGATTATTTATTTTAAAATCCGCTGATGTATCTTTGTCAGAAAGAAAATCTGCAACAATTACATCTGCTCAACAGAAGAGTTTAACTGTCAATAAAACTACAGAAACTGCCATGAATTTTGAAGGCCAGACTGCACTTATAACTGGAGCTGGAAGGGGTATTGGTAAAACTATTGCCTTAAGATTAGCAGGGTCCGGAGCAGATATCGTGTTGGCGGATATAAGTCCGGATGTTGCGGAAGTGCGTGGAGAAGTGGAAGCATTGGGCCGTAAATGCATGACTTTTGAGGTAGATGTAACAAATATTGAAACCATTGATGCGATGGTTAAAAATATAACCGATGAACTGAGTGGAATTCATATTTTAGTCAACAATGCAGGAATAACGCAGGACAATCTGTTTCTGCGCATGAAATCGGAGCAGTGGTCAAAAGTAATTGATGTCAATCTCAATGGAGTGTTCAATGTTACCAAGGCAGTGATCCGGCTAATGGTAAAGCAGCGTACTGGGAAAATTATTAATATTTCTTCTGTGGTCGGCTTTACTGGAAATCCGGGACAAGTCAATTATAGTTCAACTAAATCTGCTCTGGTTGGTTTTACCAAGTCACTGGCCCGTGAAGTTGGTGTCCGGGGAATTACAGTCAATGCTGTTGCCCCGGGATTTATAGATACAGCAATGACGCAAGCTCTCAATGAAAGTCAGCAGGAAGTAATCCTGCAGCAAATTCCTTTGGGCCGGATGGGAGACGCAGAAGATATTGCTAATGCAGTTGCTTTTTTGGCCTCAAAAGAGGCTTCGTACATTACCGGAACTATTCTGCATGTGAATGGAGGAATGTACTAAACATTAGTACTTGCAAAAACAGGGTTGATTTTTTTTCATATCTGACAAAAAATAAACCTCGTTTAATTAATTTTTCAAACCTTTAATCAAAAATATAATGGAAGAAATACAAGCTAAGGTCATCCAAATCATAAGTGAGCAATTAGGTAAGGATGAATCAGAAATCAAAATGAGTTCACATTTCATTGAAGATTTAGATGCAGACTCATTGGATACTGTAGAACTGGTGATGGCTCTGGAGGAGGAGTTTGAGGTAGATATTCCTGATGAGGCTGCAGAAAAAATTACCACCGTTCAGTCTGCAGTGGATTTCATAGCTGAATCCAAAGCCTGAGTAACGATAAAAAACTTTAAATGAAGACGTGGCACAGTTAACAAATAATCGTGCTTGTCATCATTTCACGTAATCAATCTGAAAGAGCATGGGAAACCGCGTTGTAGTGACGGGACTCGGGTGCATGTCCCCTCTCGGAAATGATGTCTCCTCTTCCTGGGAGGCCTGCACCACTGGACAATCTGGAATAGACCGGATCACTCATTTTGATCCTGAATTATTCCGTTGTCAGATTGCAGGTGAAATAAAAAATTTCCAGCTGCCTGAAATCATTCCGATCAAAGAAGCCAAAAAAATGGATCTGTTCATTCAGTATTCAATTGGTGCCACACAGGAAGCTTTGCTTGACGCAAACTTGGAGATCACTGAAGATCTTGAAGAAGAAGTAGGTGTTTCAATGGGCGTCGGAATTGGTGGACTGGGCTGTATAGAACGATACTCCAAAATTATTGAAGAGCACGGCCCCAAACGTGTCAGCCCGTTTTTTATCCCGATGACTTTAAATAATTTGGCACCGGGATATGTCTCACTTCTTTTTCGAGCCAAAAGTTACACCGCCTGCACCGTTTCAGCTTGTGCATCTTCCAATCACGCAATTGGCACTGCAGCCCGAACTATTGAACGTGGTGATGCAAAAGTTGTAATTTCAGGCGGTGCGGAATCAAGTGTGACACCACTCGGTATTGCAGGTTTTGCGTCAATGCATGCTCTAAGTACCAGAAATGATGATCCACAGAAAGCAAGCCGGCCTTTCGACAAAGACCGTGACGGGTTCGTCATGGGCGAAGGTTCAGGGATGCTAATTCTTGAAGACTACGAATTTGCCAAAGCACGGGGAGCACGTATTTACTGTGAAATAACAGGATACGGTTTCAGTTCAGACGCACACCATGTGACATCTCCCTCATCAGAAGGCCCCGCGCGAGCCATGAAAATGACCCTCAAAGATTCCGGTTTGGCTCCAGAGGAAATTGACTATGTCAATGCTCACGGTACATCAACCCCAGTCGGTGACCTTAACGAAATAAGAGCCATAAAAATGGCCTTGGGAGAAAAAGCTGCCCAGCAACTTTCTATCAGTTCAACCAAATCCATGACCGGACATCTTCTCGGAGCTGCAGCAGCAATTGAAGCAATCTTTTCCATTAAAGCTTTACACCATAATTTTATTCCGCCAACTATCAATATCGAAAATTTGGATCCGGAATGTGATTTGGACGTGACACCGAACACCGGAAAGTCAAAAGAAATGCGCGTTGCAATGTCAAATGCCTTTGGTTTCGGTGGTACAAATGCCTCAATTATATTTCAGAAAATAGACTGATTCCTTTTTAGTCAGTTTTAGTCAGTCAATAACCGGAACATTAGGCAGATCAAAATATGAATCTCAAAACCAATCCTATCCTCTTTTAAACTCAAAAAACATCATGAGCAGCACCGAATATCAAGTCGACCGCAGAGAGCTTCAATTCGTGGTTAACGAAACTTTGAAAGCCGGAAAATTGTGTGAACTTCCGGACTTTGCTGAATTTGACGAAGAGATGTTTACAATGATTATCAACGAGGCCAGTACTTTTTCGGAACAGGTACTTGGCCCCCTCAACGAAAATGGAGACCGCCAGGGTTGTAGAATAGAAAATGGCTCTGTGGTAACTCCAGATGGTTTTGCAAATGCCTGGAAACAACTTGGCGAGGGTGGTTGGTTGAGCATGAATATGCCTCCCGAATATGGAGGACAAGGACTTCCGGAAGTAATTTCTATGATTGCTAAAGAAACCCAATTGGCGGCAAACCAGGGATTTACCATCGGCGCATCACTCACATCCGGTTCGGCAAACCTGATTTACACTTTTGGTTCAGAAGAACAAAAAAACACCTTTTGCGAAAAAATGTTCGGCGGCAAGTGGTCCGGATCGATGTGTCTGACAGAACCTCAGGCCGGAAGTGCAGTTGGCGATGCTGCCACCAGTGCTACAAAACAGGAAGCTGGACACTACCTGATAAAAGGAACAAAACAGTTTATCACAAACGGTGACCATG
>JGI11754J13217_1000252_pt1 | contig 7905 bp, 8 predicted proteins | sample DeeseametaMP0103_FD_13217 | JGI IMG/M metagenome (IMG submission 13217)
GATATCCGGAGGCAGAAGCTTTTTATCTTGAACTTGAAGGTGCCGTTATCTCTCAGATCTGCGATGAGTTGGAAAACAGCAGTCAAAAAGATAAGCAAGTTGTTGTTGACACAACCGGAAGTCTGATTTATCTGGAAAAAAAATTACTCAACCGTCTGCGTAATTTGACCTTGACTGTTCAACTAAAACTGCCGGAAGAAAAACATGAGCAGCTTTTTGAGGCATACCTCTTGGATCCTAAACCAGTCATCTGGGGAGGGGAATACCTCCCCCGTGAAGGAGAAAGTCCCCAAAACGCCTTGGGGAGATGCTACAGGGAGTTGCTTTCTTTCCGCAATGAAAGGTACGGTTTGCTGGCAGACTGTGTGCTGGATTATTCATTTCACCACTGTGCCAAGACAGGAGTTGAAGAACTGCTTGAGTTAGTTACAAACAACTACAAGATGAAGCCCTGAATCTTCCAACAGACCGCTTATCTCTTTTTCAACATTAAGAAACAACAATGCTCCAACCATATCTTTGATTGTGTTTCAGACTGTCTCAAAAAGATTTTACTGCCTGCAAAAAACTTAGCCTCAGATGCAGTTTTTTCTGAAGGAAATACTTTAATCAACTCTTGCCGATTCATTATTTTTCAAAGTCGATAATTATTACTTGAAATTAGTTTGGCAACAATCTATAATGCAATTTTCAATCTAATAATAAGGAGGCACTATGGAAATCATCTCGGTTGATGGTTGGTATTTATTGTTACGCTGGATACATCTGCTCGCAGGCATAACCTGGATTGGGCTCTTGTATTATTTTAATTTTGTGCAGGGTGAATGGTTTAAAGAAACAGATGCGTCCGCCAAAACCGCGGCAGTCCAAAAACTTGTTCCTCGTGCTCTTTGGTGGTTTAGATGGTCCGCCATGTTCACTTTCCTTGCAGGTGCACTGATCTTGATTTCCGAAGGTATGAAGGGATGGGAAATTTATGCAACATCATGGGGCGTTATAATTCTTACCGGTGCTGCTCTTGGAACATTTATGTTTTTAAATGTGTGGTTGATCATCTGGCCGAAACAGCAAGTTGTAATCGCTTCTACAAATCAGGTGGCAGAAGGCGGAGAGGCTTTACCTGATGCTGCAGGATGTGCGGCAAAAGCAGCATTGGCATCCAGAACAAATACATTGTTTTCAATTCCGATGCTTTTAATGATGGGTGCGGCAAGACATTTCCCCATTGGTGTGACAGAGAGTACAAGTTTTTCTGGACTGTTTTGGGCCCTCGCTATAATTATCGTGGTGATAGAAATTAATGCAGTAATCGGTAAACCCGGACCAATGGCCTCCGTAAAAGGCGTAATTACTTCCGGTTTTGTCCTGACAGTAGTACTCTTTGGAGTTATAGGATTATTGTTCTAAGCAGTTTAGATCATGCTTATTTTTTAACTTTGTTTTCGAACGCAATAGTTCGTATTTAGAAATAATTAAAGATAAGTCTCACCCACCGCATTACATCTCCCTATATTTTTAAATATGGGGAGATGTAAACTGGTTTCATTCCACCGGCAATCTCAATCCCATTTCCAGTAATGCCCCGCTTTTGTTCTATACTCATTTTGTTTTTATTGCTCACAAGTTGTGACCTAAACATTTTCAAAGAAACTGATACAGATGTGGAAGTGGTTTCTGAGAAAAATAATGAGACCCTGACTTTAGGCAGTGATCCTGAAAAAGGTAAGATCGTTTATTATGCCAACTGCATTTCCTGCCATAATTATAATCCAAAAAAACCTGGAAGTATCGGCCCACAAATATACAGGTCTTCAAAAGAACTTCTCTCAAATAAAATTAATTTCGGAATATATCCAAAAAATTACAAACCAAAAAGGTCAACCAAAATAATGCCTTTACAGCCTCATTTAGATAAGGAGATTGCAAATTTACATGCATTTTTAAATGCTCCTTAATGAGCAAGAACAGTGACGCAGATAAAGCTTCTATATTTAATAGGAAAAATTTTGCGAATTTAGAAAGATAACTTGGTGAAGCGTTGATGGAAACAAATAACGCAACTTTTACATATATTTTCATTTCCTTCAAATCCCCCTTTTTATGGCATGAGAATTGCCTTTTTCTACTGATACGCGTGAGTAACCTTGAGTAAGCCTGTGCTTAATTTTAGTTTAACTGAAGCCCTAGAAAATAAGCAAAGATCTCCATAATGTTGCCATGCCGGTTTATCAGCTGATTCCTGAAATACCCCTGTTTCCACCAATAGAAGAGGCGGAAGATGACGGTTTATTAGCTGTTGGCGGAGATCTGACTAAAGAGCGTTTGCTTGGTGCATACCGGAGAGGAATTTTCCCTTGGTATGAAGTAGGTCAACCAATATTGTGGTGGAGTCCTGATCCGCGTTTAGTTTTATTTCCGGATGAATTAAAAATTTCACGCAGTCTGCGCAAAGTCCTGCGCAAGGAACAGTTTGAAATTCGTTTCGATACTGCATTTCAGGAAGTAATAAAATCTTGTGCTGATGTCAGGACAAAGCAGGGAGAAGGAACTTGGATAATTCCGGAAATGCAGCAAGCCTATACTGAGTTGCATCAGGAGGGTTTTGCACATTCTGTTGAAAGCTGGCTTGATGGGAAATTGGTCGGAGGTCTTTATGGAATTTCAATGGGACAATGTTTTTTTGGTGAATCTATGTTCAGTACAATGAACGATTCCTCCAAAGTGGCTTTAGTTGCCTTGGCAGATTTTTCTCAACGAGTAGGTATTAAACTGATTGATTGTCAAATGACAACACCACATCTGTTGAGTTTGGGTGCGAGAGAAATAAAACGGGAGGTTTTTCTTAAAATGTTGAAAAAACATCTTGAAACCACCTCTATCAAGGGTCTGTGGAATAACGGTCCTGTTTCAATGAAAGTAAACTTGTTACAAAATTGAAATGCCAGAATCAAAAGGGAAAAAAGTTTTTCGAATTCAACTGACGCTTTCAGTTGTTGTGCTTTTGTTGACTCTGAGTGCCTTCAGCCTGGTTGCAGCTTTTTATTTAGGAATGACAACCGGCATTAGCATGCAGCGTCCCCCAGAAGGTTCTGTTGCAGACACAGATATTTCTGCAGATAAGCCTTTGTCAGAGGAAGAACTGAAGTTTTTTGGACTCAGTGAGCGAAAAAAAGACCAAGATCCGTTCGACATGGAAGAGTTACGTGACTTGAAAAAGAAAACAACTGAACTAACTAAAGCTACAAAAACACCAGATTCAGCCTCACCGAAAGTACCAAAAACAGAAACTCCAACAGTTAAAGCACCGGATAGTCCTGCTTCTGAACAAAAGACTGTGGTTAAAAAATCTGTTCCTGTTCCCAAAACTGTCGTTCCTAAAAAACCGGATAATGTTAAAATTCCTGTAGTCAAATCAAAGAAAGATGCAACTTACACTATCCAGGTTTTTGCTTCACGAAAGCATGCAAATGCTAAAAATCTGCTTGAAAAACTTAAGCAAAACGGTTTTAANGATGCTTTTATTTTTAAACATACTGCAGGAAATAAAACTCTTTATCGAGTTCGTGTTGGTAAAATAAAGCGTTCAGAGACTAATAATTTAGCCAACAAACTCAAAGAACTAAAATTTATTGATTCCGTCCAAGTTACACGCTTCTGAAGTGTGTCCAAAATTGATAAACTCGTTAAAAGTCTAAATATCACACTTGTTTATTAATATTCAGCTTAAAGCTTTCAATTACATACATCTTGATATCCAGAACAGGAATCCATGAGTAATTATTGGCGTTTTTCACGCTCAGCTTATTATTCTGTTGTTGCAGCGCTGCCGTTACTGGTGGCATACGAAATACTGGTTATTCTGACACAATCCCGTTATTGGAGTCTCAGGAATGCCGCAGATATGTGGATCCGGACTTTTCTAATGGCCTTCGATCTTCAAGCGCAACACCTGACTTTTGTGATGATCGGCATCTTATTCGCTTTGATTCCGTTAGCAAAATCTTATTCTACCGGAGTTCGGCTTAAGGTTAATTATTTTGCACTGATGCTCGCAGAGGCTTTTGTTTATAGCCTCCTTCTTGGAGGCCTGCTGCAGTCAATTTTACGGGTGAGTGGGCTGTCTTCCGGAGGACCTGGAAATGGTCCGCTTCAGAACTTTGCACTTTCCTTGGGAGCAGGTTTATTTGAAGAGATNATTTTTCGAGTACTATTGCTCAACCTGCTTTTTTTACTCTTGAAACCTTTCTTGAAAAGCAAGATCGGTGTAGCCGTTGCTTCTGTTTTAGTTGCCTCATTCCTTTTCTCAATTAGTCACTATATTGGAACTATGGCTGATCAATGGCAGTGGTACAGTTTCATGTTTCGCTGGGTTGCAGGATTATTGTTCACTGTCCTTTATTTCATGCGCGGCTTTGCCATAACAGCCTATACTCATGCACTATATGATATTTGGGTTCTTGTTTGATTTTGATTTTTCAGATTTATTTTGATAAATTTACAATCAAATTTTTTCCAGTTCAATCCAATTCGATAATTGCCAAAAGCCCATCAAAAAATTATGAAAGTACCATTGCTCGATCTGCGTCCTCCTTTGGAGGAGTTACGTGATGAAATTATTGAAGCTGTTACTCAAGTCATTGATTCAACCCGCTACATTATGGGACCTGAAATTGACAGCCTGGAAAAAAAAATTGCTGAATATTGCGGTACTGCGGACGCAGTAGGAGTATCGTCCGGAACTGATGCCCTTTTGCTTTCACTGATGGTTTTAGACGTTGGGCCTGGAGATCTTGTGTTGACTAGTAATTTTTCTTTCTTTGCTACTGCCGGCGTTGTCGCCCGTCTGAATGCGACTCCGGTATTTGTAGACATTGATCCGGAAACATATAACATTGATCCGGAATGTGTGAGAATGACTTTGGCAGAAATGGATAAGGAAACCCGGAAACGAGTAAAGGCCATTATTCCGGTTCATCTCTACGGCCAATGTGCAGACATGAAAGCAATATTAAATATTGCTGCTGAATTTGAAATTCCTGTTATTGAAGATGGTGCACAGGCAATTGGTGCAGAGTGCGAGATTGATGGGAAAAAGAGGCCTGCAGGCAGTTTGGGTGATTTTGGCTGTTTTTCCTTCTTTCCTTCAAAAAATTTAGGAGGAGTTGGAGATGGCGGGATAGTCACAGTCAACAAACCTGAACTTGCAGAGCAGTTGCGTCTCAAACGAGTTCACGGAGGTGAGCGTAAATATTACCATCGTGTAATTGGAGGAAACTTTCGCCTTGACCCCATTCAGGCAACCGTAATACGTGTTAAACTACCACACCTGAACCACTGGCACAACCAGCGTCAGGATAATGCTGAGTACTACAACATGTTGTTTGCTGAAACAAGTTTCGGCGGGAGTATAAGTATACCTCAGGTCATGCATTCCAAAAGGCTGCAAAATCCTCACATCTACAATCAGTATGTAATCAGAGCTGAACAGCGTGATCAATTGCAATCATTTTTGGCAGAAAACGAAATTTCAGCAGAGGTATATTACCCACTTCCTTTTCACCTGCAAGAATGTTTTCTGGATTTAGGCGGTAAAGCAGGAGACTTCCCGGTTTCTGAGACGGCAGCAGAGGAGGTACTTGCTTTGCCTGTTTATCCCGGATTAAGTCGGCAAATGCAGGAATCGGTTGTGGAGAAAATTGAAGAATTCTATCAGGCTTAACCTTCTTTTTCCTTGAGTTTTTCCTGCCGCTCCTTGATTACTTTTTCCTGCACAAAGGAAGGACATTCTGCATACTTCTCAAATTCCATTGTGTAATTTGCTTTTCCTGCAGACATGGAGCGAAGAGTTGTTGCATAACCAAACATTTCCGCTAAAGGCACACCAGAATTAATCACGGTGTCGTCACCTTTTACATCTGAGCCATAAATCACACCTCGCCTGGAACTCAAGTCTCCTATCACTGAACCTTGATACTCACTTGGAGTTTCCACTTCAACTTTCATGACTGGTTCCAGCAGTACCGGATTTGCCTTTGCAACAGCCTGACGCATGGCGTAACGTGCTGCTAATTGGTAAGCTAAATCACTTGAATCAACATCGTGGTATCTTCCCTCATTTAGTGTAACCTTAATATTAACCATTGGGAATGCGGCCAGGGGACCTTTTTCCATCACATCCTTGAAACCTTTTTCACATGCACCAATGTGTTCTGACGGGATTGAACCACCAAAAATTTTGTTCTCAAATTCAAAACCTTCTTCATGATCCAAAGGCAACGGTTCAATTGATCCTGTGACTCCTGCAAATTGTCCGGAACCACCAGTTTGTTTTTTATGCAAATAATCGTAATCCGCTGCTGTCGTGATTGCTTCTCTATAGTTCACTTGCGGAGCACCAACAATAACATCCACTTCAAATTCCCGACGCATTCTTTCAATGTAAATATCAAGGTGCAGTTCACCCATTCCCGAGATAATCGTATCTCCGGATTCTTCATCAGAGGAAACGTGAAAAGTAGGATCTTCTCGCATGAAACGCCCAAGCGCTTTACTCAATTTCATGTGCTGTTCATTATCTTTACCTTTTACTGCAAGAGAAATAACGGCATCCGGAACAAAAATAGATTCACAGGAAACACGGATTCCCTCACCACAAAAAGTATCTCCAGAAGCACAATCAACTCCAACCATTGCAATTATATCTCCGGCTTCTGCAACATCAATGTTTTCACGGTCATTGGAGTGCATTCTTACCATACGGCCAACACGCATCTTGTTGACGGTTCTGGAATTAGTAACCTGGTCACCTTTTGATAGTTTGCCCTGGTAAACCCTGGTATATGTCAACTGTCCAAATTGTTCTTCTGTTAGCTTAAAAGCCATTGCTACAGTCGGTTTATCCGGGTCGCAACTCAAAAGAACTTCTTCTTGTGTCTTAATGTCAGTTGCTTTAGTTGAAGCAGCTTCGAGTGGCGATGGGAGGTAGCTGATCACAGCATCAAGAAGTGATTGAACACCTTTATTTTTGAAAGCACTTCCCATATAAACCGGGCATAGCTCCAAAGACTGTACACCTTTTTTTACTGCAGCATGGATGCTTTCTTCTGCAATTTCTTTTTCTTCCAGTAAATCCTCCATCATTTGATCATCAAACATTGAAACGGCTTCCAGCATTTCTGCCCGGTAACTTTCGGCATCTGATTTCATCTCATCCGGAATTTCCTCAAACCTCAGATCATCACCATGCTCACCGTCAAAATAAATAGCTTTCATTGTGATCAGGTCAACCACTCCTTTGTGATTTTCCTCAAGTCCGATTGGCAGTTGCATGGCTACTGCGTTCAAATCAAGAATGTCTCGAATACCCTTAATACCATTATGGGGATTTGCACCCATTCGATCCAATTTATTAATAAATGCAAGTCGCGGAACCCGATAACGTTTCATCTGACGATCTACTGTGATCGACTGAGATTGAATACCGGCCACACCACAAAGGATCATAATCGCTCCATCAAGAACACGTAGTGATCGCTCAACTTCAACTGTAAAATCAACATGTCCGGGAGTATCAATAATGTTAATTTTTGTATCATTCCATTCCACAGTTGTTGCAGCAGAAGTAATCGTGATACCTTTTTCTTTTTCCAGTTCCATGTAGTCCATGGTTGCTCCGGCACCTCCTCCACGAACCTCTTCAATTTTGTGAATTTTGCCGGCGTAGAATAAAACACGCTCTGTGAGAGTTGTTTTTCCGCTGTCGATATGAGCGGAAATACCGATGTTTCTTGTATTTTCAAGAACTTTTTGAGATGCAGGATTCATTAGCTAATCTGTTTTTTTATGGGATTTGTATAGAAATAATAAAAAAAATATAATCTTATATATTAGNTCTATAATAAGATT
>JGI11754J13217_1000259_pt1 | contig 7850 bp, 6 predicted proteins | sample DeeseametaMP0103_FD_13217 | JGI IMG/M metagenome (IMG submission 13217)
TAGTAAGGGAATACGTTGGATAGAATATATTTAAAGGATGCCTACATAGTATCTGTTTACGACTATAAAGAATTTGAAAAAATATTTCTTGGCGAGTTTTTATCAGGGGGGGTTATTGAAGATGAAACATTCAGGTTTCGGCCATTTCAGCAAATCGTGACTTCAAAGATTGTTAGCAAATCTGCTGATGAGGATAAGTTAGAAATATACACACATAGTGGGAGTTGTTATGTGATTGATNCTGACCATAAGTTAATTGATATTTCNTTTGTTGAACTGGTTGTTATGAGAGCAGGAGCTTATTCGGCAGATCGAGTTTTAGAAATGAGAGAGCAACTTAAGTCTCAAAATAAAAGCCATTGAATAGCGAAGATAAGAAGTCTGATGAGATTATTATTTGTCACTTACCTCTTTGAAAAATTTGACGATAATCAAATATTCATAAATGTTTATACAGCATCAATTGACTTAGTCAAAAATTTGCATTAGTATTAGAGATGTATATTTGTAAGAGAATTTTATGTCTAAAGCATTTTCAAAAGTCTTAGTAATGACGCTTATGCTGGTTGCCTTTGTAGGGCAAGCATTTGCGTATTCTGCTATGCCTTGCGAAATGTCATCAGGTTCTCACGAATCACACATGAACATGAACATGAACATGGATCATGGTGATATGAATAAAAGCAGTAATGGTCAATCAGAAGATTGTTGTGACGTTGAATGTATTTGTCCTGCAAATGCTTGCTCATCTACGACAGTCCTAAATTCCAGTATTGATTCGACAGATATTCAAATATTCAGTGAATCTGTAGCTGCTCTGCAATCTAAACAACCTCATTCAATTTCCACTTCCCTTTATCGTCCACCAATTTTTGCCTAATACAGGATTAGTGCGTCCAAATTTCTCGCACATGTAATTAATTTTTCTGTTAGTCAATATAGCGTCGTAGCGCTATAGATATTTTCCAGCGATGTCTGGGGGCAAAAATGATCAATAAGTATTTAAAAATAGCAGTAGTAATGCTGCTTTCACCTGCGTTTGCAAACGCCAACGAACATAACCATGCACACAATAACGACGTAACACCTTTGGAGTTAATCGTTTATAAAACCCCTACTTGTGGGTGTTGTAAAAAATGGATAACTCATATTGAAGACAAAGGGATCGTTGCGCATTCCAAAGATTTCCGAAACATCGGCAACATCAAAACTAAGTATGGTATCAAACCTAATTACCGTTCATGCCACACGGCAGTGAGTAGAAATGGATTTGCCTTTGAAGGTCATATACCTGCTAAATTTATTCAGCAGTTCTTATCAGAAGAACATCCCAATGCGATTGGGCTTTCAGTTCCAGCAATGCCAGTTGGCTCTCCCGGTATGGAAGTCGATGACCGCTTTATGCCATACAACGTGTTAATTCTATTTAAAGATGGAACGAGCAAAGTCTATGCAAAAGTTAAGACATACGAGGAGCAATTCTAATGAAATTGAACTCTTCAAACCTTACTTCACTTTCAACTGCATTAATACTCGGCTTATCTGTATTCTCAGCTCAAGCTGAGAAAGTAGTGTCGCTTGAACAAGCTATCACCTTAGCTCAGCAAAATGATCCTTGGCTTCATGGTAGCCGATTGAAACAAAGTGCAGTTGAAAATAGAAGTATTGCTTCAGGTACTTTGCCTGATCCGAAAGTATCGCTAGGGATAATGAATTTACCAACAGATACTTGGGATTTAGATCAGGAAGGAATGACTCAGCTAAAGGTTGGCGTCTCTCAAATGTTTCCGAGAGGCGACAGTCTAGAGATCAAGAAAGACCAGTTACAAATTGAGTCCACGAAATTTCCACTGTTACGAGAGGATCGTAAAGCTAAGTTGAAAAGCCAAGTGTCACAACTTTGGTTAGATGCTTACTTAGCCCAACAAACTATTAAATTGATTGAAGATGATTGGTCTCTCTTTGAGCAGATGGCGGAAGTGGCTAAAGCTAGCTATTCAAACGTTGTTGGTAAAACTAGACAGCAAGATGTTATTCGTGCTCAGTTGGAAATCGTGCAGTTAGATGACAGATTAACTTCGCAAAAGCAGAAACTAGAAACGACAATCGCTCGTCTCAATGAGTGGCTTCATATTTACGATGCGGATCGTTTGAATGAATCATTCAACTTTGACGCGCAACCATTAGAGTTTAGCGTCTCAAAAGAATTGCCTTCGATTCAATTGAATAATCCAACAGTCCTAAAAGCATCTAATTACTCAAGAAATCTATTGGCTCAGGAGCTTTCGAATCACCCAGCCATACTTGCGATTGATATAAAACGCAAAGCTTCAGAAAAAGGAATTGAGTTAGCCAAACAGCAATATGAGCCGCAATGGGGTGTTAATGCTAGTTATGCCTATCGCGACAATATGCCCTCTGGTGATAGCCGAGCTGATTTATTTTCTGTTGGGGTAACGTTTGATTTACCCTTGTTTACCGAGAACAGACAAGATAAGCAAGTTGCAGCTTCTATTGCAGATTCAGAGACTATTAAAACCGAGAAACTATTACTGACAAAGCAAATGATCAGTGTTTTAGAAAAAGAACTAAGACAGCTTAAACGCTTATCAGATAGACAATCTATCTATCAAGAACAACTCCTTAAACAAACTCATGACCAAGCAGAAGCGTCATTGACAGCCTACACAAATGATGATGGCGATTTTGCCGAAGTTGTTCGAGCAAGAATTGCCGAATTAAATACCAGAATATCAGCTTTAAGAATTGATGTTGACGCACTTAAAACAGTTGCTCGTATCAACTATTTCTTTGCGCATTCTCAATCTAACTCAAATGCTGAACATAAGTCGATGCAAACTTCACACAAAACTAATCAGCACTTATCCAGTCAGCAATTTGGAGAAAAATAATGTCAACGAATACAAAAACAATTATTGCCATCATCATTGGGGCAGCACTTGGTGCTGGAGCATTGAGTTTATATCAAGGTACTGGCTCAAACAGTAATAGTAATGAAGCAACATCAGGAGAAAAAAAGCCTCTGTATTGGGTTGCACCGATGGATTCTAATTACCGCCGGGACAAGCCCGGTAAGTCGCCTATGGGGATGGATCTAATTCCAGTGTATGAGGAAGGATCATCTGGTGATGACTTTGGCCCCGGAGCAGTAAAAATTGCGCCTCATGTAGTGAATAACCTTGGGGTTCGCACTGCACCTGTTGAACTGAAAAATATGCATACTGAAATCTCAACGGTAGGTTATGTTCAATATGATGAAGATAAGCTAATTCATATCCACCCACGGGTTGATGGCTGGATTGATAAACTTTACATCAAAGCAGCAGGTAACCCTGTAGAGAAAGGGCAGCCTCTTTATACACTATATTCTCCTCAGTTAGTTAATGCTCAGGAAGAGCTGTTAATAGCGTTAAAGCGCAACAATAGTTCTTTAATTTCAGCAGCCAAAGATCGCCTAAAAGCGTTACAGCTTTCAGCAGACTTTGTTCAAAAGCTAGAAAAGACACGAAAGGTTCAGCAAACAATTACCTTTTATTCACCACAAGCAGGTGTTGTCGATGGTTTGAAGGTTAGAGAAGGTTTTTATGTAAAGCCGGGAAACACCTTATTAAGCATTGGCCAGCTAGATCAAGTTTGGGTTGAAGCAGAAGTGTTTGAACGTGACGCAGCCTTAATTAAAAAAGGACTTCCTGTATCAATGACACTGGATTATTTACCCGGTGAGGACTGGGCTGGTGTCGTTGATTATGTTTATCCAACATTGAACAGTAAAACACGCACACTCCGAGTGAGATTGAAATTTGATAACACAGACTATCAATTAAAACCAAATATGTTTGCACAAGTCTCTATTCACGCTAATCAAGCTGATAGCACCATCCTCGTGCCTAAAGAAGCCGTTATTAGAACAGGTAAACAGGACAGAGTAGTACTTGCGTTAGGTGATGGGCAATTTAAATCTATTGAAGTGACTATTGGCCGGGTTGATATCGACAGCATCGAAATATTAGACGGCTTAAATGAAGATGACGTTGTGGTGACATCTGCCCAATTCTTGATTGATTCTGAATCAAGTAAAAGCTCTGACTTTAAACGAATGACTCATGATGAAGTGCCTAACTCTGTTTGGATGCAAGGGGATGTTAATAGTGTTATGGCAGGGCACCGCATGGTTAATATTTCACATGGCCCTGCTGAAGCTTGGGATTGGCCTGAAATGGTTATGGATTTTACTGTGGCTGAAAAAGTCGATATTGACTCATTAAAGTCAGGTCAATCTTTGCACTTTGAAGTGAGCAAAACCGAAGAGGGTGGATATGAAGTTACTGGAATTCATATCATGAGTGAGCCTGCTGATATGAGTGAAGAAGTATCATCAGCAACAGTATCAGGTTTAATTAATGCGATTGATATTGATACACGGATTCTAAATATTAGCCGAGGCCCAATAGAGAAGTGGGATAGACCTGCTGCGACGATGGATTTTATCGTCGCGGACAATATAGAAATAGTTGATTTCAATGTTGGTGATAATGTCACTTTCACTTTTGAGGTTAGGGATGACTTAGTTATCACTGACATTTCTCTTGAATCAGATGAACAACACGGCAAGGAAAATAAGCCGGTCGTTGATCACTCGAATCATTAAGTTGGGAGAAAAATAATGATTGAATCAATTATTAGATGGTCAATTGGCAATCGCTTCTTTGTTATCTTAGCTACCTTAATTTTGATTGGTGGTGGGCTATTTTCAATAAAGAATACGCCTGTTGATGCACTACCAGATTTATCTGACGTTCAAGTAATAATTAAAACGAATTACCCCGGTCAGGCACCGCAAGTTGTTCAAGATCAGGTTACTTATCCACTGACAACTGCAATGTTGTCTGTTCCCGGCGCTGTTACTGTTCGTGGCTATTCATTTTTTGGTGACTCATTTGTTTACGTCATCTTTGACGAAGACACTGACTTATATTGGGCAAGGAGCAGAGTACTTGAATATTTAAGTCAAGTAGCCCCTTCACTACCCGCTAGTGCGCGTCCACAACTAGGGCCAGATGCGACAGGTGTTGGCTGGGTTTACCTATATTCTCTTGTAGATAAAACGGGCAACTTGGATATTAGCCAATTGCGTAGTATTCAAGATTGGTTCTTAAAATATGAATTGCAAACTGTCCCCGGAGTGTCAGAGGTTGCTGCCGTTGGTGGAATGGTTAAACAATATCAAATACAAGTCGATCCCGATAAGTTAAGAGCCTACGGTATACCACTTAGTCACATTCAAATGGCCCTTAAGCGTGGTAACCAAGAAACAGGTGCCTCTGTTGTTGAAATGGCTGAAGCAGAGTACATGGTTACCGCTACTGGCTATATCAAAAGTATTTCAGATATAGAGTTGATCCCTCTCGGTGTGAACGAACAAGGAACGCCGCTTACTATTGGCGATGTGGCAGAAGTTAACTTAGGTCCACAAATGAGACGGGGCATCGCGGAACTTAATGGTGAAGGAGAAGTTGTTGGTGGTGTGGTTGTTATGCGCTTTGGTGAAAACGCACAAAAAACCATTGATGGAGTAAAAGCCAAATTAGAAGAGTTAAAAAAAGGTTTACCCGAAGGAGTTGAAATAGTTACGGTTTATGATCGCTCTGGCTTAATAGGAGAGGCGGTAGAAAACCTATGGAGTAAATTGCTCGAAGAGCTTGCTGTCGTCGCGATTGTATGTGTTGCATTTCTGTTTCATTTGCGATCTTCGATTGTTGCAGTTGTCACTCTACCTATTGGCATCTTAGCTTCATTTATCATCATGCATATGCAAGGTATCAATGCGAATATTATGTCATTAGGTGGTATCGCTATTGCAATTGGTGCGATGACAGATGGCGCAATAGTGATGATTGAAAATATGCATAAACATATGGAAAAGACACCGCTAACAGATGAAAATCGTTGGCAAATAGTCTCAAAGGCGGCAAGTGAAGTCGGTCCTGCATTATTCTTTAGTTTGCTCATCATTACAGTCTCATTCTTGCCTGTATTTATTTTGGAAGCGCAAGAAGGAAGAATGTTCTCTCCTCTTGCTTACACAAAAACATATGCAATGGCTGCATCAGCAGGCTTAGCGATAACATTGGTGCCTGTATTAATGGGGTACTTTATTCGAGGCAAAATTGTTTCAGAAAAGAAAAATCCGTTAAACCGATTGCTAATTGCTATTTACATGCCTGTTTTAAAGCAAGTAATGAAGTTTCCAAAATCGACAATTGTAGCAGCAATATTAGTGACTATCGTCGGTTTTTGGCCTGTTGATAAGATTGGTAGCGAGTTTATTCCTCCTCTAGATGAAGGAGATTTAATGTACATGCCGACTACATATCCGGGGATCTCTATTGGTAAGGCAAGAGAAATTCTACAGCAGACAGACAAGCTAATTAAAACAGTGCCAGAAGTTGAAACAGTATTTGGTAAAGTAGGAAGAGCTGAAACTGCAACTGATCCCGCGCCTCTAACTATGATTGAGACCTTCATTCAGTTGAAGCCTCAAGAAGAGTGGCGTGAGGGAGTTACAACAGAATCTTTAAAAGCTGAGTTTGATAAGTTGGTTAAGTTTCCGGGCTTGACGAATGCTTGGGTTATGCCAATCAAAACTCGTATTGATATGTTGGCAACAGGTATTAAAACGCCTGTGGGTATTAAAGTCGCCGGACCAGAGCTTGATGTGATTCAGGAAATCGGCCAACAAATAGAGCAAATTTTACCCGAAGTTACAGGCACAGCATCAGTTTACTCAGAGCGAGTTGCAGGTGGACGATATATCAAGGTTGATATTTCACGCGATAAGGCAAGTCGCTTTGGGTTAAACATCGAAGATGTTCAACAAGTGGTTTCTACAGCTATTGGTGGTATGAACGTTACCCAAACGGTAGAAGGTCAAGAGCGTTACCCTGTTAACTTACGCTATCCGCAAGACTATCGAGACTCTCCTGAGCAGCTATCACGATTACCTGTTGTAACACCAAGTGGTCAACGCATTGCACTAGGTGATGTCGCAGATATTCGAGTTGAGAACGGTCCGCCGGGAATTAAGAGTGAAAATGCTCGTTTAAATGGCTGGACGTTTATCGATATAGACGGTGTTGACGTAGGTACTTATGTTGAAAGTGCAAAAATACACTTGGCTAATAATCTAAAACTACCAGCAGGTTATTCAATTACTTGGGCTGGGCAATACGAATATATGGAAAGAGCGAAAGAAAAGCTCACCTATGTATTGCCTTTAACACTCGCCATTATTGTTATTCTACTTTACTTAAACTTCAGAGCGTTTAGTGAGGTGGCTATCATTATCGTTACCTTGCCGATGGCGATGATTGGTGGCTTATGGTTGATGTATCTGGAAGGGTTTAACTTCTCTGTGGCTGTTGGCGTGGGCTTTATTGCTCTAGCTGGGGTAGCGGTTGAGATTGGTGTGATAATGTTGGTCTATCTCAATCAGGCACTTGCTGAGCTTAAGGAAAAAGCTGAAGAGCGAGCTGAACCTATCTCTGATGATGCATATCAAGATGCATTATTGCACGGTGCAGGCTTACGAGTTCGTCCAGTAATGATGACAGTTGCAACAATCATTATCGGCTTGATGCCCATTTTATATGGTACAGGAACAGGTTCGGAGATTATGAGTCGTATTGCTGCACCTATGGTAGGCGGAATGACAAGTGCTGTGCTACTCACTCTTATTGTGCTCCCAGTAATTTACTCAATCGTTAAAAAGCCAGAATTAAACGCCTTTAACAAGGAGCTTTCTAAGGCGGAGCTAAAAAGTAATGCTTAGC
>JGI11754J13217_1000260_pt1 | contig 7839 bp, 6 predicted proteins | sample DeeseametaMP0103_FD_13217 | JGI IMG/M metagenome (IMG submission 13217)
CGCAAATCCAGAGGAAACACAAACATTAGCAAGCTGGGTAAAATGGCTATTAAATCGATAAGAGCCAAAGGTGATAAAAAATAATGCAGCCGGCGTTTTGCGTTTGAACCTTTTATAGCCGCGTATTTGCTTTTATCAACACAGGCCCAAAGCCTTGCAAGGTATTCAAGGCTAAAAATAGCCACCGAAATAACCTCTAATAGTAAAAACTGCGGGTAATATACTTTGTTTATACTCGGTACTGATTCCAACACAATGGCAATAACGTTAAGCATAATTAAAGCAATCAGCGCGGTATCGAGTATATGCCCCGCTTTGCGGTAATCGCCAGTCCCTTCAAATACCTGCGCTAACGTTTGTCTTGCTGTACTGCTCATGTGTTTAGCTTTAACAGCATATTAATACTGCCTTCTTCAAAATCGCGGCTAATTGTGAAACCTAACTTACGGGCAAGCTCAATCATGCCGGTGTTCTCAGGCAGTGTTATGCCTTCAATTACTTCTACGCCTTGGCGCTTACAATGATTTATTGCAGCGCTCATAAGCAGCCTGCCAAGACCTAAGCCTTGGTAGTCAGAGCGAACCACGGTTGCAAACTCAGCATGTAAATTATCAGGGTCCATAATAACGCGTGCTACACCTAGGGTGCGGCTTTTACCTTCAAAGCGCTGGCATACAATAAAGGCCATTTCTCGGTCGTAATCTATTTGCGTCATTTTTGCGAGTTGATCGTGGTTAAACTGGGGCAGCTCACCAAAAAAGCGTTTGTAACGATCTTCTTTATTGAGTGATTGATCAAACTCTTGGTGGGCTTTTTCATCCTCTGGACGAATAGGCCTTAATGTAGCTCGCGTATTATTTTTAAGGGTTACTTCTTCTACAAGATCAATAGGGTAAGGGCGAATACACAAACGTTTACGATCGCTGCGTGCCTGATAGCGATTAACACTAATAGTGGCATCAAGCACTAAAAATTGCCCGTTGCTGGCTAAAATAGGATTAAGTTCCATGGCACTTATATCGGGCTGATCGACAACAAGTTGAGATATACGTGTGAGCAGGGCGCACAACCGATATTTATCGACTTTTTCTGGCAAAATGCGATCTTTTAATACGCCTTTATCGTTTGCTGCTGCAATGAGGTATTTAGCTAAGTTCATATTAAGCGGCGGCAAAGCAACGGCTGCTAGGGCATACTCTAACCCATTACCCGCTTCACCAAGTAATATAACAGGGCCAAAATTAGGCTCAGTTTTAATGGCGATTCGCAGTTCATTAGCGCCGGCGCGCGGCGCCATTTTTTGCAATGAAAACCCTTCAATAACAGCATCTGGATAGGTGTTTTTAATTCGTATCAGCATGGCAAAGGCGGTTTGTTCAACCTCGTTTGCATCGTTTAAGTTAAGAACCACGCCCCCTACTTCTGATTTTGAGGCAATACTTGGGCTAATCAACTTTAACGCTACCGGAAAACCTAGTTCAATTGCTTGCTCACGCGCCTCTGTGGGCGTGTAGGCTACTTCTGTTTGAATACACTCAACACCATAATGACTAAGAATTTGGCTTGCTTGATGAGTGGGTAAGTAGCTTTGCTCTTCTTCTAAAAATTCGTTAATGAGCGTAGTGGCCGCTGATTTATTTATTTTTGCATCATCGGTATTTGATTCGGGTGTTTGCGTTAAATGTTTTTGGTTACGACGATAGCTAACTAAATGCATAAATGCGCCAACCGCACCCTCAGGCGTGCGATAGGTTGGAATAGTGTGGTTAGAGCAAACACGCCTCGCAGCATAAGCCGCATCTTCACCCATAAAGTTGGTCATTACATAAGGGCGCGCCATCTTTGGTATTTTTTGTAAGGTTTGCACTATCATATCGGCGTAGTCTTCACTTGGTGCCAGTGCCGAAGGGGTATGAATAATAAGTAAGTTTTTAACTTCTTCGGCGCGAAGTAAAATTTCTAATGCTTGCTTGTAACGCGCCGGAGCAGAGTCGCCAAAAATATCGACAGGGTTAGATGTAGTATCCGACTGCGGAATAACTTTATTGAGTGCGGATCGTGTTTGCTCACTAAGCTGGGTAAGTTTGCCCGAATTTAAAATAAGCTCATCGACCGCCATAACCCCCGGGCCGCCGCCGTTGGTTAAAATGGTTAACTGCTCAACTTTTAGTAATTTAGGGTGGATGGCAAGTGTTTGCGTGGCTGCAAAAAGTTCGCGCAGATCACTAACACGCAGCATACCGGCGCGTTGAAAAAGCGCATCGTACACTGCATCTGAACTTTGCTTGCCACCGGTATGAATTTCAGCAGCCAGTGCACCTGCTCCGGTTTTTCCCGTTTTAATGGCAATAACTGGCTTACTAAAGGCCGCTGCCCGTGCTGCCGATATAAACCCGCGAATATCTTCAATATTATCTATGTAGAGCAAAATCGCTTTGGTTTTAGCATCGCGGCCTAAAAAATCGAGCAGCTCATCAAAATCGATATCTAGGCAATCACCGACCGAAACAAAATACGAAAAGCCAATTTCTTTATTTTTAGCCCAATCTAAAATAGTGGAACACACCGCTGCGGATTGCGATATAAATGCCAGTTTCCCTGGTGCTGCAACTGTGTGGGAAAAGCTGGCATTAAGGCCAATATGCGGAATGAGCAGCCCTAAACAATTAGGCCCAAGCAAAGTAACGTGATGGGCATTTGCAGCGCGCTTTAAAGCTGTTTTTTGGCTCAATGAGAGCCCATCGGCAATCACAATTGCACTTTTACAGCCAAGCTCACCTAGCTGCTCGATAATACTCAGTAAGGTATTTTTATTAGTACAAATAACGGCTAAGTCGGGCACTTTGGGCAGCGCGGCAATATCAGGGTAGGCAAGCACGCCGTGTACCGCACTATGGGTAGGGGTTACGGGCATAATTGGCCCTTTAAACCCACCTTGCCAATAAATTGCGCATAACCACAAACCCCGCGCGTGTGGGGGTATTCGAGGCGCCAATAACGGCTACCGAGGCCGGATTAAAAAATTGGCTGATGCGCTTTAAGCTCATGGCATATCCTTGGCTGATTATATTTTGCGTTATTTATAGTCTCAATGTACCCTGTTTGCTGTGTTATTTCGAGCGCATAGATACTTATTATTGATATCAATCAAGGAGTTTTTTGTGAATAAAACACCCGGTTTTTACACCGTTATAGCCGCAATTTGCCTAAGTATAGGCTTAATTTTATTAGGCTTTATTATTAAAAGTGCCGCAGTAGATGTAAAAAGCATGGAACGTAGTGTGCAGGTTAAAGGGTTAGCAGAGCGTGAAGTTAGCGCCGATACGGTAATTTGGCCGCTGCAATACAGCGATGCAGACAACGACTTAGAAAAACTGGTTAGTCGGGTTGAGCAAAAAAACGATGCTGTTATTGCATTTTTAAAGCTACATGGCTTTGATGATGACGAAATAAGCACGGGTAGCCAGTCGATTATTGATAAGCAAGCCCGTGAATACGCTAACGATAATCAAAAATTTCGTTACTTGGTACGCGCTAATATTATTGTTTATTCGAACGCGCCCGACAAAGTACAAAATGCGCTGAGTAAAGTGAGTCAATTAGCTAAACAGGGCATTGCCATTGTGCAAAATAGTTACGAAACCAAAGTTGAGTATTTATTTACCGGCCTTAACGATATAAAACCAGCCATGGTGCAAGAGGCTACAGAAAAAGCCCGTGAAGTTGCCAACAAATTTGCTAAAGATTCGAACTCAACGCTGGGTAAAATAAAATCCGCTCGCCAAGGGCAATTTAGCATTAGCAATCGCGATTCAAACACGCCACATATCAAAAAGGTGAGGGTGGTCACCAGTGTTGAATATTACTTAAGTGACTAAATTGCTCTAACTAAGTGGGCAATTTGCGCGGTTGAGCGCTGTAGGTAAGCAGCGCTAAGTAAAATACTGGTTTCGTTTATATCAGCGCCTTTTAATATATTTGCCAGTTGCTGTTTAGCGGTTGGATTTTGTTTTTGCTCTATTTCCATAAGCGCTAATAATGCTGAAAATTCATGCTTTATTGGTGTGCTAGGTTTATCAGCATAGGCGATATAACAGGCAACAGGGGTAAGGCCGCGAGCATTTGTTTGTGCAAGGGCTTTTACTAAATTATCGTTAGATTCAAATAGCATTAATGAGCGCACATAGTTAAACGCCAGCTTTTGAGCATTGGCGTGTTTAAATACATTGTGCAGTACATTATTTCCTTGGCTGTCTTGTGCTAAAAAGCCGTTATTTTCTTTTAATGCAGGTGTAAAAAACGTTAATGCATCAGTTGTTGTTAATTGGTTTATAAAAGGTGCTGGTGGGGTGTTGGTTGTTAAAATACGTGTTGCCACATTTTGCATAAAGTCGTATTTAATACTCATCCGCAAAGCACTTTCGTAAAGGTGGTTTAGCTGTAATGTTTGCTGAGCCGGGCTTAACTGTTTAAAGTCGTTATCGAGCTCGTCTAGCTGATGCTTAGCAATGCGCGCATTAAGTAATTGTATGCTTAAATCCATTCTTAACCCTACCTCTGAGCGTTTTTATTACTATAAAACAAAAAAGGCCGCATCAGCGACCTTTTTCTATTTATAACCAAGTATTAAGCTTTTTTACTTGCTACCCACTCGTTTACAAAGTTCTCTAGTACGTTAAGTGGTACAGGGCCATTTTTAAGTATAACGTCGTGGAACTGACGAATATCAAACTTATCGCCTAGTTGCTTTTTAGCATCTTCACGCAGCTCTAAAATTTTAAGCATACCCACTTTATAAGCTGTCGCTTGCGATGGCATTACAATGTGACGCTCAACCATTTTAACACCGTCAGATGTGGCGTTAGGCGTATTATTTACGTAGTAATCAATACCTTCTTGGCGAGTCCATTTCATTGCATGAATACCGGTATCAACGACTAAGCGACACGCACGCCATAATTCCATAGAAAGGCGGCCAAAGTCTGAGTATGGGTCTGAGTAAAGGCCCATTTCTTTAGGAATGTACTCTGAGTATAAGCCCCAACCTTCAATGTAAGCGGTGTAGCCACCAAACTTACGAAACTTAGGTACACCTTCAAGCTCTTGTGAAATAGCAATTTGCATGTGGTGACCCGGAATACCCTCATGGTATGCTAATGCTTCCATTTGGTACGTTGGCATTGCTTCCATGTCGTAAAGGTTTGCGTAGTAAATACCAGGGCGTGAGCCATCTGGCGCAGGTTGTTGGTAAAATGCTTTACCTGCTGCTTTTTCGCGGAATGCTTCAACGGCTTTAACTTTAAGATCAGCCTTTGGCTTAACAATAAATAACTCATCTAGGCGAGTTTTCATGGTGTTGATTAGGCCAGTGGCTTCATCTAAATAACGCTGTTTACCTTGCTCGTCATTGGCATAATAAAATTGTTTATCCGTTTTCATAAACTGCATAAACGCTTTTAAATCACCTTTAAAGCCTACTTTGTCTTTAATTTCACGCATTTCATCATGAATACGTTTTACTTCAGCAAGGCCAATGGCATGAATTTCTTTAGCGGTTAAGTCAGTTGTTGTGGTGCGCTTAAGTGCGTTATTGTAAAACGCTTTGCCGTCAGGCAGTTTCCATGCGCCATCGCGGTTATCTGCACGTTTTTCTAACTGTGCTAAGTAATTAATTAACTTAGAGTAAGAAGGCTTAACTGCTGATTTTAATGCATCAGTTGCCTCGCTAATTAAGGCATCTTTTTCATTTTGGTTAATTTCAAGAGCGCTTACTTTACGTTTAAAATCGGCTAATAGTGTTGAGTCTTCACCTTTTTCAAACGGCGCACCATGAATGATGTTTTTGCTCGAATCTATAACATGTGGGAACACAAATTTAGGCGCAATAATGCCTTTATCAGCACGGGTTTCTAAATCAGTAATTAGCTGATCAAATACAGTCGGTACACCGTTTAAACGCGCAATATAATCTTTAGCTTCTTTAACATTACTAATTGAATGTTGGTTTATTAAAAACGCAGGCATCATAGAGTGCGTACCAAACATTTGGTTAACCGGGTAGTTATGGTAACGCCATTTAAAATCAGCAATCGAGCTTTCTAGGTCTTGTTTTTTTAAGTCGTAACTTACTTTAGTGGCATCATCAAGCAGGTCGCGGTTAATAGCATTTAAAGTAACTAAGTCTTCTTTTGCTTGCGCAAGGTCTTTTAGTTTTTGCTCTTCGCTGCCGTCATCCCATTTATCGTAATCTTTTTTAATACCCATGTAAGTTTGATAAACCGGGCTGCTCATTACATCGCGGTTAAAGGTATCTTCAAAAAACGCATTCGCTTTGTCGATTTCGCTTTGCACAGGTTGCGCTTGCACTGCAGGCGCCGGGGTTGTTTGTTGTGGTGCCTGCTGGCAGCCGGCTAAAATAGCAACGCTCACGGCTGCTGCAATAAAGGTAAGTTTACGCATTGTTTTCCCTTTGTTGTTAGAAACCCATTAGGGTGTATTATATTTATTTGCTTGTATTTTATGTTTATCGCGCGTGGTTAAAACCACTACACGAACAATTCTAGCAGGTCATTTAAAAAACGATGCCCTTTGAGGCTAACTTGCCAATGGCCGCTTTCTTGTATTAACAAACCTGCATTTATTGCTTTAGCTAACGCTGTTTGTTGGCTTTGCAATGGCTGATTAGTCAGCGCACTGTAATCATCAATAGGGCAAGGCTCGACTAAGCGAAAGCGATTCATAAAAAATTCAAAGGCTAAATCTTCTTGCTCTACTTGCCAGCTTTTATACAAGTACGGCTTAAGCATATCCATGTAACCGCGCGGATGCTTAATTTTTTCAGTACGGGTAATAATGCCGATTTTTGCATCAGTCACCTTACCATGAGCGCCACAGCCAATACCGAGATAATCGCCAAAACGCCAATAATTCAAGTTATGTTGGCATTGAAAGCCTGGCTTTGCATAGCCCGATATTTCGTATTGTATGTAACCGGCTTGAGCAAGTAGTGCTTGGCCTTGCTCTTGAATATCCCATAGGGTTTCATCTTGTGGCAAAGTTGGCGGCTTGGATGCAAATTGTGTATTAGGTTCAATAGTGAGCTGATACCAAGATATATGTGGCGGATTTAAAGCAATTATTTTTTTTAAATCGCTCAGTGCATCGTCAAGGCTTTGCCCCGGTAAGCCATGCATTAAATCAAGGTTAAAGCTATTTAACCCGGCTTGCTTAGCTTGCTCTGCAGCGTAGTGCGCTTCATCGGCACCATGAATACGGCCAAGTGCTTTTAACTTGTCGTTTTGCATGCTTTGCACGCCAATAGAAATACGGTTAATACCCGCTTTAACGTACTCTTTAAAGCGTCCGGTTTCTACGGTACCAGGATTAGCCTCAAGGGTTATTTCGCAGTTGTCGCTTAGGCCAATTAGGTTATCGACTTCGTTTAACAAGCGGGTATATGCATCGCCAGTTAATAAGCTTGGTGTACCGCCGCCAATAAATATACTGTGAATTTTACGCCCTTGCACCAAGTGTAAATCGGCTTTTAAGTCGTCAATTAAATGCTGAACATATTCAGCTTCAGGAATGTCGCCTTTTTGCCCATGGCTATTAAAATCGCAATAGGGGCATTTTTGCACGCACCAAGGTACGTGCACATATAAGCTCAGTGGTGGAAGGTTCACAGGCCGCCTTTGCTTTGTAGCTCTAGTAATAACTTTTTAAGTGCTTGGCCGCGATGACTCACTGCATTTTTTTGCGCTTTGGTGAGCTCGGCGCTGGTACAGTTTTGCTCTTTAACAAAAAATACTGGGTCGTAACCAAAGCCGCCTTCGCCATTTT